>Ga0209187_1000568_pt1 | contig 59502 bp, 27 predicted proteins | sample BantaG_FD_187430 | JGI IMG/M metagenome (GOLD analysis project Ga0209187, IMG submission 187430) | Marine algal microbial communities from Bantry Bay, Ireland - BantryBay_4 metaG (SPAdes) (version 2) | ecosystem: Host-associated > Algae > Red algae > Unclassified | place: Bantry Bay, Ireland...
GCCGGGCATGCCGCGGCGGTTGTAGTCCTCGATGATGGTGTCGGGGGGCGAACCGGGTTCGGGGGTGACCATGGTGATGATCGGCGAGGCCATGCCGAAGCGGGCGAGGGCTTCGGCGGCGTTGAGTTTGCGCGGGAGCATGGCGCCAGGGTTGCCGGCGTTGCCATTGTCGGTGAGTCCGAGTTTGATCAGGTCTTTGGTGGTGGGGTGGTAGAAGCGGGTGGTGCGCACGCCTTTGGCGTCGACGGTCCAGGCGAGGCGTCCGTCGCTGTGCCATTGGTTGGATTCGACGATGTCGCCGTTGATGAGCTTGTGTTCGGGGAGGCCGTTGTCGTCGTGGTAGGTCCAAGTGGTGGTGACGTTGCCGGCTTGGCCGCTGGTGGTGAGGGTGTGGAGGCGGCCGTGTTCGTCGTGGGTGACGGTGGTGTCGTATGCGCCGCCGCCGTGGGTGCGTCCGGGGTAGCCGTCGAGGCCGGTTTCGGTGGTGGTTGCGCCGTCGCCGTCGGTGACGGTTTCGGCGATGGTGGTGCCGTCTTTGTAGTTGATGACGGTGGCCGATTTGCCGCTTTGCGGGCGGATGAGGCGTTCGACGCGGAACTTGTCGTCGTATTCGACCTGGGTGAGGCCGTGGACGCTGTGGGCGGTGTCGCCGGGTTGGCCGAAGCCGTTGAACTGCTGGTTGACGGTGGTGTAGGGTGTCGCGTCGCCGGGGCCGTATTGCTGGACGATGACGCTGTGCGGGCTGACGGCGGTGACGGTGCGTCCGAGTTTGGATTCGGTGGTGCGGGTGTAGGCGCCGTTTACGGGTTTGGTGGTGGTGTTGGTGACGGTTAGCTGGCCGTAGCAGAGTCCGGAGGCCGCCTGCGCGTTCGGGATCGGCAACAACGAGCCCGGCAGCCCGAAAAGCAGGCAGAGCAGCAGGGTTGTTCGGAGTCGAAGCATCGCCTCAAGCCTACACCAAAGCGCCACCGCCTGACCACCTTGGAGTTCGGCGTGGGCGCTTGTTTGCGGGTGGCATGAGCATCCGGATTACTTTTCAAATAATGCTGTACATATTAACTCACCCGTATTATATACAGCTTAATTCACTCATGCGGAAACCTCGACCTAATTTTCCACGCCCTTGTTATGTGCACCTGATCAACCGGACGGTGAACCGCGAATTTTTGTTCGGCAGAACGGAGAAGGAATATTTTGTCGAGCTGATGCGGCGGGTCGAGGCATTCACCGGCTGCACGGTGCTGACCTTTGTCATCATGAGCAACCACTACCATATCCTGCTCGCCGAGAATGGCATGCCGGAGATTGACGACGACGAACTGCTGGCGCGGATGGAAGCGCTGTACGGCGCGGAGCACACGACGTTCAAGGAACACAAGGAATGGTTGCTGATGTGCCGCGAGGCCGGCATGGACCATGCGGCCGAGGAACTGCGGCAGAAATATCTGGCGCGTATGCACAATGTGGCCGGGTTCATGCACTGCTTGAACCAGCGCTTTGCGCAGTGGATCAACAAGACGAAGAACCGGACCGGCCATCTCTGGGGCGACCGGTATAAGCGGGTGGATGTGGAGCAGGACAGTGGCGCGCTCAGCGCGATGGCCTGCTATATCGACATGAACCCGGTTCGGGCGGGGCTGGAAGAGGATCCGGCGATGTACCGCTGGAGTGGCTACGGAGCCGCGTCCGGCGGGGTCGAGCAGGCGCAGGCCGGCTTGGTCCGCTTGTACGAGGTTGATAGTACGCGGGCGCTGGGTTCGGGGCTGCTGGATTCGGGGGCGCCGGATTCGGCGGCGAATGCAGCGGAGGAGAAGGCAATCCTAGAGAACCCGGAGCGCGCAGAGAACGACACCGCTGGTGCCGGCACTGCGGGAGATGGCGACGTTGCGGCTGCCCTCGCCGACCGCTGGAAGAACGTGGCGGCGCGGTACCGGATGTTGGTGTTCGAGACGGGGGTTCGCAAATCGGATGCCTCGGGCCGGACGACTCGTCCGGGGTTCTCCCGTAAACAGATCCAGGAGGTTCTCGACCGAGTCGGCTTGTTGACCATGGCGCAGTTTCTCCGTTGCCGGTCTTCGTATTTCAGTTCCAGTGTCGCTTTCGGCAGCCAGAAGTTCATCGAAGAAATCGAACCGATGTTGACCAGGCAGTTCGGCTTCAAGAACAACCGCGAACCGCAGTCCATCGAAGAAGCCGACACCGACTTCAAGGTGTTCCGACGACGACGAAGGCGGGGCCGCGTTCGGCCCTCCTGAGCCGAGTTCTTCGAGTTCTCGGCCGGCTTCCTCCCCTCACATCCAAATTTAGTTCTAAGCCGCGGCCCAGTCTGATCACAATTTCAGACTGGGCCATTTTTCGTTCGAAATCGGCAATTTCGAGGTCACCTTCAGGGTGATTTGGAGGAGATTTTGACCGACTCTGGTGGAGCGCGATGCCGGGCATTACATTATGGAGATATGATGCGCTTCTCTCATATTCGGGGGGCTGTCCCCGTGAGCGCAGCGAACGCCTCCCTTTTGGTTCGCTCAGCGAACGCCTTTGCCGGAAGAAATAGAGACGACAAATATTAAATTTCGCCAGCCCAAGGTGGGCTTCAGGTACGAGAGGGCTGTGTCGAAATTTTCGAGTGTTGTCCCATCCTCCATAATAATAATAAGATTACCTGAGTTCTGAAATGACTTTCCAGTCTGAAATTTCTCGCTGACATCTTTGTCGTACTTTGAGATAATTGAGGCCAATCCTTCGTAAGTAACCTTGGATTCGTTTATACTTGGGGTCGAATTTCCAATTGCGATTACTGGAACTCCAGGGCTAAGCAGAACTGCATTCTCAGGGTAAGTTCTACCAATAGGGCCTCTGGCCAAGTTCTCAGAGAACATCAAAAAATATGGTGTATTGGTCGTGATGGACGATAAATGCACTCGGAATCGCAGGTTGGTACTTACCATGCAGGATCCGTCTGGGGCTGCCGTAAAAGTGCTTGGCTTCCTCGCATCTAAATATTGAGTTATGTCCATAGCTCCTGCGCATGAAGTGCAGGCCGCGATTGAAACCAACATGAAAACTAAGTTTATGTATTTAATAAGCACCTACTCCAGCTCCAAAGAGCCTGTTATGATTATTGGGTTCAAACCAGATGTCTGGTCTATGGTAATTTATAAAACCTTTAGAGACGAGGAGATGGTCTGGCCTAGATCGCGCAGCTCGCTGGGTCGCGCATTATGGATATAATTATTGAAACACCTTCGAAATTAAGTCTTTACCGGAGTCTATGTACTCGAAGTAGAATGCAACTTGAGATCCAGATTTGGATTTCCGAAGTTTCGAGTACGAGAGAAGGCAATGCCAAAATTGGATGGGAGACATTGCGACCGCCCCTCCGACTTCGTTCAATTCATCCATAGATATAATAATGATTTTTTTCTGCCAAACAAACGCATCAATATCATAGCCGCTCTCATAAGGCAGGTTAGAAAACAGGCTCTCAAAGGTTTCCAAGTTTCCTGGGTCGAGTTGTGCAGCGTAGGCACAACCAATTACCGAACTTGGCACATGAAATGTTAACCAACGCTAATGAACACCCTTGGCGGCCATGGCTTGCAAGGCCTGTTCAAGACTCGTACGTTGAACGCGATGAGAACCCTGTCCCACTTGCTACTTCCCGCGCTCTTCTTTTCCTTTCTACTGACCAGCCACGCCGAACCCACACCGCTCACCCTCTCCTGGACCAACCACATCCTCAGCGTCCACGGCGCGCATCTCCCCGGCGGAAAAATCGACACGTGGTACCTTGAAGCCTACTGCCGCCCCGGCTCGACCGACCGCGTCTGGCACGAGACCACCATCGGCCACAAAACCGAACGCGTCTCGGCCGCCGCCGACGGTTCGCACCTGCACCTGCGCTGCACCGTCGAAGATGGGGTGATTGTCGACCATCATATCCGGGTCGGCGACGCAACCAAGCCGGACGAGGCGGGCGAGATCTCGTTCGACATCCGCGCGCGCAACCCGACCAAAAAACGCTCCGAGGCGCATTGGGCGCAACCCTGTATTCGGGTCGGCCAGTTCACCGGCCTGCATGTGCCCGACACGACCACCAACAAGTACGATTACATCAAGCGCTGCTTTGTGTTCCAGAACGGCAAGCCCGCCTTCATGCCCACCGCCGGTTGGGGCACCGAAGCCCGCTACACGCCGGGTCAGGTCTGGGTGCCGCACACCGTCGACCGCGACGACGCGAACCCGCGCCCGCATAACAAACACGCGCCCTCGAACGGCTTAATCGGCTGCGTGAGCGCGGACGAAAAATGGCTGTTCGCCGTCGCCTTCGACCCGTTCCAGGAATTGTTCCAAGGCGTGATCGAATGCATCCACAGTGATTTCCGAATCGGCGGACTCGCGCCCGGCGAGACGCAAAAAATTCGCGGGCGCATGTACGTCCTGCCAAATGGAGACCAAGATAAAGGAAAGGGCCTGGCCAATTTGGAGGCACGCTACCGCGCCGACTTTCCCACCCAGAGTTGGACCGGCTGGACCGAACGCGAAGACTACCGCGCAGTCGATTTGGAAGGCTGGACCTGCCTGCTACATCCCGATTTCGAGAAGGATCAGGAACTCTGGAAAACTGTCCGCATCGAAATCGTCCGCCAGCTGCGCGCGATCAAAAAAGCCCTGCCGGCGAAAGCCGTCGCCACACTTCAAAAACAGAATATCTGGATCGAGGACAAACATCCCAAGCACCTTTGCATGTGCTATCACTCGTCGAAAAAGTGGCTGCGCGAAAACCACATGAACCCCGAGAAAGCCGGCCATGTCGAACTCGCCAACGGCCCGAACTTTCTCGACTGGTGCAAGGTCGGCCAACCGTGGATGCTGCTGCACGAGTTCGCGCACGGCTACCACGACCTCGAGCTCGGCTGGGACGACGAACGCATCGACCAAGCCTATCGCGCCGCCTTGGCCAAGGGCCTGTATGGTCGCGTCGACACGTATCGAACGGCCGAAACCGGTCGGCAAACGGTCCATTACGGTTCGACCAACAACAAAGAGTATTTCGCCGAAGCCACCGAAGCCTACTTTGGCAAAAACGATTTCTTTCCATTCACCCGCGAACAGCTGCGCAACTATGATCCGGCGGCGTTCGCGATGGTCGAGGCCACCTGGGGCGTTCGTGACTCGGTCAAGCCAGCCGCGCCAGATTCCCCATGAACGAAGAACATATCAGCGTGTTCGACATGTTCAGTGTCGGCGTCGGTCCGAGCAGTTCGCATACGCTGGGTCCATGGCGCGCCGCCGCCGACTTTGCCGAACGCGTTCGTCGACGCCTCGAACGCAACCAAGTGCTCGCGCTACACGTCGACTTGTTTGGTTCGCTCGCCAAGACCGGACACGGACACGGCACCGATCTCGCGGTGACCATGGGACTGGCTGGCGAAGACCCTGCTACCTGCGACACCAATGATTTGGTTGAGCGCTTCGAAGCGATTCAGAAAGAGGGCCGGCTGAAATTGGGCGGCGCCATCGACATCCCGTTTCCGCCGGAACACATCCTGTTCCATATGGCCCAACAACTGTCGGCCCACCCGAACGGCATGCGCTTCACCGCGCATATGGCTGGCGGTCAGACCATCGCGTCGACTTACTATTCTCTCGGCGGCGGCTTCATTCAACGCAAAGGCGCGAAGACTGGTAGCGGTGCAGCATCCGTCACCCCTCCGCCCCTCCCGCCTCACCCCTGCCACCGCGCCAGTGATCTGCTCGCCGCCTGCGAAGAGACCGGACTGCGCCTCGCGGATGTGGTTCGGCGAAATGAGGAGACGTGGCGCGCGCCGGACGAGATCGATCCCGGCCTGTTTTGGATTTGGAATATCATGCGCACCTGCATCCACCGCGGTTGCCACAAGCGCGGCATCTTACCGGGCGGCCTAAACGTACATCGCCGTGCCGCCGACTTGGCGACTGGTCTGTTTCCCGAAGCGGCGCAGCTGCCGCTACATGAATGGCAAGAGGCCTTGACCGAACACGCCGAGGATTTTTCTGACACGCTGAAATGGGTGAGCGCGTTCGCGCTGGCGGTGAACGAGGAAAACGCCGCCTTCGGCCGCGTGGTCACCGCCCCCACCAACGGCTCGGCCGGAGTGATTCCGGCGGTGCTGATGACCCACCTGTGCTTCGGCGGCGGCAGCGACGACGACATCGCGCCGTTCTTGTTGGTCGCCGGTGCGGTGGGAACGTTGTTCAAGCAAGGTGCGACCATCTCGGCCGCGATGGGTGGCTGCCAAGCCGAGATTGGCGTATCGTCCGCGATGGCTGCGGCCGGACTCGCCGAAGTTCGCGGCGGCACGCCCGGCCAAGTTCTCGAGGCGGCGGAGATCGCGATGGAACACCATCTCGGCATGACCTGCGACCCGATTGGCGGCTTGGTTCAAATCCCCTGCATCGAACGCAACGCCATGGGCGCGATCAAGGCGATCACCGCCGCCGAGATGGCCCTGCAACGCGATCCCGGTTATGCGCGCGTGTCCCTTGATGATGTCGTCGCGACCATGTGGCGAACCGCGCAGGACATGGACGCCCGCTACAAGGAAACGGCGGAGGGCGGTCTGGCGGTTCAACTGCCGGTGAACTTGAGCGAATGTTGAGGCGTTGATTTCAGATTTCGGATTTAAAATCTCAAACCGATGGTCGATCTCGAATCGTTCGAATTTGAGATTCAAATCGATCCGCCGCGTTATGGCAAACTCTTGCCATGCTATGGCAAAGCGCTGCCACCTTATGGCAAACTCTTGCCACTCTATGGCAGGCTTTTGCCATAGAGTCTGACGCGGGCCGGTCGTCAGGCTTGCTCGAACGGCACCCGCAGTACCACTTCCACGCCGTCCCCGTGTGGCTCCCAAGGCGAGTTGAGCCGGACCGAACCGCCGTGGGCTTCGGCGGCGAGCCGGCAGAACGCGAGACCGAGGCCGGTGGACACCGTCTTCACATTCTTCTCCGCATTGGTGCCGGTGCTGAACGGCTTGAACAACTTGGCGGCGATCGCCGGCGAGATGGGTTTGCCGCGGTTGGCGACGTAGACTTCAAAGCCGGCCTCCGTGACCGGGCGCATACCGACCACCACCTCGCTACCGCGTTTGGCGTATTGCAGGGCGTTCCAAATTAGGTTGGCGAGAATGCGTTGAAAGATGTCCGCATCGATCACGGCGGGCCGCTCGATGGCGGGGTCGATGTGTTCGACGATGGACAGATTGATCAGATTTGCGCCGGGCTGGTATTCGCGCACGACCTCCTCGATGACATCGCGCATGTTCACCGGGGCGAGGTTGAGTTGCATCCGACCCTCCTCGATTTTCCGGATGTCGAGCAGGGCGTTCACCTGAGTGAGCAGGCGGGTGGCGCTTGAGTTGGTGGTGGTAAACAGTTTGGTCGGGCGAAACTCTTCGGGCACGCGTTCCTCGATCAGAGAGAGCGACATCGACATGGTCGAGATTCGTCCTTTGAGGTCGTGCACGAGCATATCGGTGAACTGCTGCTTGGAGGCCTCCATCGCCTCTAGATCGCGCCGCCGGACTTGCTCCCCAGCCCAAGCGAGCGAGGCGAGCACCACCGTGGAACAGATCAGCGCAAGGGTCGGCCACATCCACGGCAGCAGCCAAGCGACTCCGAACAGCAGCGCCAGAGTGGTCGCCATGTAGGCGATCCAGACAAACAGCGACCCCACAAACAACCGCCAAGGACGGTCGCTCCCCATGAACGCCGGCAACAGCCCGAGCAGGATGGTCGGCAGCAAATCCCAGACAAACGGCCAGTTCCAGAACTGACGGCCATGCAGCAGGTTGTTGATCATGTCGGCATGGATGAACATCCCTGGGGTCCCCTCCCCGCGCGGTGATTTCTCGAAGTCACGCAACACGCCGGTGGCGGTCGACCCGACCAACACAATCCGGTCTTTGAAAATCGACTCATCGACGACCAGAACGCGGTTGTCGCGTACGATCGGATCCTCCGGCATCGCTTGCTTGATACCGGCCTCCAGCCCAAGCGCGCTATCTTTGAACAAGCTGGTGGACCCGGACCGGCGATCGCGGTAGAGCGCGTTGGAAAAATCGGACATGGTGACGTAGCGGTGGCCGTTGTACTCCTTACCAGTTACCGGATAGTAGACGGTGCCGCGCGGCGTGAGCTTGTACGACGGCGAAATGACATCGAGCTTCCGGTCACGCTCAAGTCGGACGGCCTCGGGCGGAATATCGCGGCTGGCCATTACGGCGGCAAGGGCAAGCGAGGGAATGATGTGGTTTTCCCAGCGGGCGACCACCGCGTACTCCCCGTAGCTGTCGCGCGGAAAGTTGGCTTGGGCGAGATAGGTCGAATTCGAGAACAGACTCGCGTAGGGCAAGTTCGCGTCGAGATGGTTGACCGCGTCGGGCATGCTCACCTCGGGGTCGCCGCTGGTGATCATGCCTTTGACCAAGGCCGGAACTTTGCCGCGCACCATTTGTTCGAAGAGATAACAAACCGAAACCACATGGCAGTCCTCATTGGCCCCAAGATCTAAAACGGTGTCTGCAAACAGCTGGTCGGAACGTTTATCCTTTTCTTCAAAGAAGCCGATATCGAACGCCACCACCTTCGACTGACCGCAGTATTCGGCGATGCCGGCGTGAACGTAACGCTGCCAGGGCCACGCGCCGTTCCGGCTGTCATGGCGGACCGAGGATTCGTCGATGGCGAGCAGGATCAGGTCGTCACTGGGCGGCACCACATTGGAGTGCAACCGGACTTTGGTGTCGTAGAACTCGCCATGCGTTTGGACACGAAAAATCGCCATCGCGATAACGATGAACAACAGTGCCCCGGCACAGGCGAGCAGGCGGCGGCGCCGATTTTGTTCAAAGGTGAGAACGGGCATCAGGGAGGAGGAGAAGTGGGTGCAGCAGAAAAAAGGCCAGCGTCAAATGGTTGATAGGTTGCACATTGGATCGTTCGTGGGGCTCACCGAAGGTTGACATGGCAGACGGCACGCATACCTTCCACCCGATGGATTCTAAATCGATACGTAAACCGAACATACAAGACGCCCTGTTGCTTGTCCAGTCGCTGCGGCACAGCTTGGTTGATCAAAATGTCTCGCGGGGCTTTAGTGGACCCGCACGTGCCGTGTCCGGAGTCGTCGCCTTGTTGGCGGCGTGCGGACTTGCGATCTGGGCGCCGAACGGCACCCCGTTTCAGACCCATATCCACCTCGCCGTCTGGGCCTTGGTTTTGCTGGTCGCGAGCATCATCAACGCCGGCGCGCTGCTGCACTTCTTTTTTAACGACCCGCAGGTCAATCGTGATCCACGTCGGCTGCGTCCGGTGATGCACGCCGTTCCGCCTCTTGCAGTGGGTGCGGTGCTGACGCTCGCCTTTGTCTTGCAACGAAACCCCGACCCGCTGTTCGGCATTTGGATGTGCATGTTCGGTCTGGTCAATTTCGCCTCCCGCGACACCCTCCCCTCGATCATTAGTTACGCCGGCATCTTTTATATTATCGCTGGTACCGCCTGCCTCGTCGCGCCCGGTTTTCAGTTCACCAACCCTTGGCCGATGGGCATCGCGTTTTTCGCCGGCGAAGTTGCTAGCGGCATGATTCTGATAGTCGACCGCCGCCGACTCAAATCAGTGCAAGCAATGATCCGCCAGAACAGCCAAGCAAACAACAGCCAAGCAAACAACAGCGGAGGGATGGCATGAACGACCGTAAAGTTCCTAGCCAAAACTCTGGCGACCTCTCTGACAAAAATCCCTCCAAAAATCCCTGCAACCAACTGGAAAAACTGTTCCACGAACCCAAACGTCTGGCCATCACCTCAGCCCTGTGCAGCGCCGAACAAGGCCTCGTATTCAGCGAGTTGAAAATCCTCTGCGACCTCACCGACGGCAATCTCAACCGGCATGTCAAAGCGCTCCAAGACGCCGGCGCGGTCACGGTGATCAAAACCGCCAAAGGGCGGCGTTCGGTCACCCGAATCCACCTGACTGAGCATGGCCGCGAACACTTTTTGGTCTACTTATCGGCCTTGGAAAATGTCTTGCAGCAAGCCGTGAACGCCCTCGCACCGGAAGAACGCAGGTTGTTGCGCCCCAACGACATCGGACCAGCCGGGTTGTCTTCAGCCGGCGCCTGATTCAGTTTGTTCAGAAAATTCTGAAAAAACTGAAAGAAAGATTTTACTTTGCAATGCAAAGTATTATACTTTAAGGGTACGCAACTCCAAATCAGCCATGCAATTAGAAGCCCATTCCCCCTCCCCTGAAACTGCCGTGTCGGCCCCGCTTGTTGGACTCGATCGGATCAGTTTCTCGGTTCCGAGCCACGTTCTCCCCTTGGAGGCCTTGGCGGCAGTGCGTGGGACCCCGTTCCGCAAATACGCAGTGGGCCTCGGCCAAGAACAGATGGCTGTCCCCGCTCCCGACGAGGACATCATCACCATGGCCGCCAATGCCGGCAGCCAGGTTCTCGCGGGCGAAGATCTGTCGACGATCGAAGCGGTGATTTTGGCGACCGAGTCCGGGATTGACCAATCCAAGGCGGGTTCGATTTTTGTCCACCGTCTACTCGGCTTGCCTTCGGGCTGCCGTGCGTTCGAAGTGAAGCAGGCCTGCTGTAGTTCGACTGCCGCTCTGCAAATGGCACTTGATGCGGTCACCTTGCGTCCCGGAAAGAAAGTGCTGGTGATTGCCACCGATGTCGCCCGCTACGGACTGGAAACCGCCGGCGAACCCACCCAAGGCGCAGGCGCGGTCGCGATGCTCGTGTCCGCCAATCCTCGCCTAATGGCGATCGATGCGGAGAACGGTTCGTACACCGAAGATGTGAATGATTTCTGGCGCCCGAACTATCTCGATACCGCGATCGTCGACGGCAAGTTTTCCATCCGCGTGTATCTTCGCGCCATGATGGAGTCGGTCGCGGACTACCGTCAAAAGACCGGCCGCGCCCTCAGTTCCTTCGACCGTTTTTGCTATCACCTGCCGTTCACGCGCATGGGCGAAAAAGCGCACCACCATCTGTGGCAACACAGCGAGGAGGAAACGCCGGACGAAGCGATCGCGCAAATTCAGCCTGGCACCGTGTACAACCGCAGGGTTGGCAACACCTATACCGCCAGCCTGCATCTCTGCCTGTTGTCGCTGCTCGAAAATGACCCGGCCGACCTGAGCGGTGCGCGGATCGGCTTGTTTAGTTACGGCAGCGGTTGCATGGGCACATTCTTCACCGGACAGGTTCAAGCTGGCTACCGCGACGCGCTGCTGACCGATTTGCATCGCGATCTGCTCGACCGCCGCACCCCGATCGACATGGCTCGTTACGAAGCTTGGTACACGCAGAAGTTGCCGGAAGACGGACAAGCGTTCGCAACGGCGGCGGCGACCTCTGGCAAGTTCCGGCTGGCCGGTGTGGACGGACACGCGCGCATCTACGAACGCAATGAGCGCCACTCTCAGACCGGTCTATCCCAAGGCGCGGCGCAAGCGGATCTTCAGGAAAACGCCGCCGCGGAATCGGTGGTTGAGCACAGTCCGCTCACCAAGGTTTAATTTCAGATAGTTCAGATCTCGAATTTTAAAACCTAGAGGGCGAGGGGCCTCCCGAGCCGATTGCGATTGAGGTCGCGCGAGCTAGCGTCGGACGCTGTTCGGGATTCGGCCGATCACTTTGAGATCACAGCGGTTCAGATATTTCAGATTTCAAACACTGATCCCATAGAGCCAAAAGGTGGCCATGAAATCGTCGTTTTTACCGGAAAATAACTGCCTGTGACTTCCTGTTCCATTTTCTCGATGAGTTACCAAAGCCGCGTTAGCGGTGGCACCCTGAGTAGCCCCGGCTGCAGCCCGCAGGGCAAGGCCGAGGTTTGCGGAAACCCCAGAAAAGTAGCCGCGTAGCGGTGGCACCTTTGGACGCGCGGGGCTGTCTTCATTTCGACCGGACCGGAACCGGAATCTCGAACAAAGCGGCAGACCGGTCGATCTCTTCTTCGGCCCTCAACCTGGGTTCAGTCGTTCCTCCTTCACCCGCAGGCTAGTATGAAATGACCCCGTTGGGGTCGACCTCGCGCCGGAGGCGCAACTGTCGAATCACAGTGATTTCAGATCTAGATTTAAAACCTCTGGAGGGCGAGGGGCCTCCAGAGCCGAGTTCGATTGAGGCCGCCCGCAATTGTAGCGGACCTTGTTCGAGGTTTCCGCTTGCATCGGTAGTGTTGCACGCGCCGGACGGATAGGCAGGAAGTCCTTGGGAAGGGTGGGCAAAAGCTGCAAGGCGAGCCGAGAATTCGATGCGGCGACGGCTTGCGTGCCGGGGCCTCCCTTGGTACCAAGCGGGATACCCGAAGGACATCGTGCCGGCACTTATCGCTCTCAACGGAATTTATGAAGGACAGCAGGTCCACCTTGAAGTCGGCTTAGACGTCACGGTCGGTCGCAACGAGAAAAACTTGCTGGTTCTACCGAACGACATCTTAGTGTCGGGCAGTCACTGCGTGATTCAGCACGAAAAAGACGGCTGGGTGGTCGAGGATCTCGATTCAACCAACGGCACGATGCTCAACGGCAATGAATTGACCCGGACCCAGCTCACCGACGGTGATGTGGTCACCATCGGCGGCACCCGGTTTCAATTCCAGCTGCGTAGTGGCAAGACTGAACCACTACCGAGCGTACCGGAAAGCGCCTCGGACTTACGGACAACCCAAGTCGTGGATTACGACGAAATCATGGATGCTCTTCCGGCGGCAAATGCGGCCCCAAGGAAGGACTATGATGAGTTGCTGAACGAACTGCCTGGATCCATTTCAGTGCCGGCATCAACCCTGCCACCTGAGGCCCCATCCGCCTCTCCAGCGTCGCCCCAACCCAACCAGAATGTGCCGGCAGCCGAACCGGCCCCCTTGCCTCCAGCGCCGAACGCAACTGCAGCAAGCAGCACGCCGGCCCAAAATAAAGCGTCCGAACGCGGACCGACTGACACCTATTATGATCAGATGTTTGATGAGGCGGGTCGCGGGGGTGATGATGATCGGACCGAAAAAAAAGCAGGACGCAACAACGAGAGCACCTGGTTGGACTCGCCGAACCAGACCAACATGCTGCTCGCCATGGGGTCCATCGGCTTGCTGTTCCTTGTGATGATCCTGTTCTTCAATCGTCTCGTGTAGACTGGCGAAACCGGTTATGAAACGAGGCAGCAACCAAAGCGGTTTCACCTTGGTGGAGATCCTGCTGGGCGGAATGATCGCAGTGGTGATTCTTTCGGCCCTATTGCTGTTGATGCATTCTGTCATCTCCGTGCGAGAATTTCAGGAGGAAGGTGCCGGGACCGAGGCTTTACGCGATATTCAAGAGGGGATGGCGGGCCAGTTACGGCATCTCGCTGCGGGAGGAAGTAATGAATGCGACCTGGTCACTACCGCGGACACCCTGTCCTTTTGTGCGTTCGACGTGGGGTTTCAGGGATGGGAAACGCTCACCGCCTTTCGCTACACCTTGCTTAACGATGGTTCCTTAGAACAGGTGGCCCAGCCACGCGGGTCCACGGCAACGACCAATGTGGTGCTGGCCGGCGTCGCGGACTTTACGGTGCGCAGTTTCCGCAAGGGGGCGTGGCAAGAAACCGGGGACGGTCCCCCCGAAATGTTGCAGATCCAGCTAGCGCTTGATACCGAGGAGCGTGTTACGAAGACCATCTTTATCCCCGCTTCGATCGAAGTCAGGAGTCGGCTGGAAAGGCGGTGAGTGCCGCCAAAAAATCGGCAGGTGGCGGAGCGGTGATATCGAGCCATTCTTGGGTTCCAGGATGCTGGAAGCAGATGCGGGCGGCATGCAACAGTTGGCGCGGAACAGCGCCGTCGGTGACGCCGTATTGCTTGTCCCCAACCACTGGAAACCCGGCGTCGGAAAGATGACGGCGCACTTGGTGCTTCCGTCCTGTTTCAAGCCGTACATGCAAAAGACTCTGGTTCTTAGACGTCGCCACACAGGTGCAATGGGTCCGGGCGGATTTTCGGTCCAGCCGTTGGTCGTAGAGCTTGTTTTTCCAAGGAACCTTGCCGTGGACGATCGTGTGGTACTCTTTTTCGATTTCGCGTTCCTTGAACAGCGCTAGCAGGAGCTGTTGCGTTTCCGGGTTTCGGGAAAACACCACGCAACCGGTGGTTTCTCGGTCGAGACGGTGTACCGCGCGCAGCTTGTTTTCCCGGCGCTGTTCGCGGAGGAAAATCTCCAAACTGTAGCCCCCAGTCACGGTGATATAGGATCGCTTATTAAAGACGACGAGTTTCTCGTCTTCGAACAGAATCGTCGGGTTGCGGGGTTCGACGGAAAGTGGATCGGTGTGGACAATCACCGTGTCGCCACGTTTCAAGGGATGCTTGGCAATCCAAACCAGCCCGCCGTTTACCCAGACGCACTTCTGGTCGAGGAGACGTTTGGTTTGGCGTTGAGAGAGCCCCAGCTCTCGTTTGATGAAGGCGATGAGGCTTTCTTGTTCCTGTGCTTTTAGGACATGGCGCAGGGAGCCTTCGGCCGGCACGACGTTCGCTATTGCTTCAGGATTGCTTCAAGATTGTTTGGAGCGACGGCGCATGAAGCCGAGTCCAAGAGCGCCGAGAATGACGAGCAGGAACGTGGATGGTTCCGGGACGGCACGGTCAAGTACGATCAAGCCAGCATTCCATTGTTGATCGGTGGGATCGTCGTCGGCAATTTCGGTGTACTTATAAACACCACCACTAGACGGTGTCGGAGACGTGACCTGAGTTGGATCTGTGTCAACACTGTCTCCGAATGCGAACGTACCAGCGGTGGTCGGGTCGGCAACGTTGAATACACGAATGTAGAACAGACCCATCTCACCATCAACCGCTCCGGTGGTGTCCACCAAGGCATTGATGTCGGGAATCGGTGTTAGGGAGGAAAAACCACCGGCATCGAAGCCAGGGAAACCCGTTTCACCAATCACTGCAGTATCGACTAGGATGTCGTCACCAATGGGGGCACCGGTGGCTAGATCAATGTCAGATCCGCCGCCGTTGCCGTCGCCATCGGCATCGTAGATGAGGTAAACCAAGGAACCGGGAGCAACCGCCATGCCGGTATCTGGGTCAATAATAGTATCTTGCGGCGCTCCACCAAATAAATCTCCCGCAGACCATTGGAGGTCGGCGAGAGAGATCATTTGCGTGGAGGCAAGGATGGAGAAGGCGGTGAGCCAGATTTTCAACTTCATTTCAGTCATTGATTAGTTGATCATACCCATGTTGCAAGGGAAATTCATCAAGGAACATTGTACGGACGAGTGATGTTCCAAGTAAAGGACCCGGCATTGGCGCGGCGCTGGTACCAAACGGCTGCACCTGGCTCCAAAACGAAGTCTGGGACACCGTTTTCACCGACAAAACCGGAGGTAGCGTTCGGATCGGCCGGAACCTTGACCCATTTGGAGAGGTTGCTGAGGTACCAGAAGCGGTCGTAGGCGTTGTGTACTTGGCTCCACTGGAACACGAGGTCGGAAGTACTGATGTTGGTACCCCCCGACACTTTAGAGTTGAGATCGCTCAGGGCGGTGTCGCGGATGGAGAATTCAGCCGGATAGGGGTTGTGGACCATTTGGAGGCCGGGATCGATGACGATCCCGATCGACGGATCCGTGGGAACTTCGCCGACGAAGACAACGGTGTTCATGCCCGGAGTCTGCGAGTTGGTCACCCAGAAGCCTTCACCAGGATTGATGGGCTCGTTGTCGGCAACGCCGACGCCAGCTTCGACCCATTGGCCAGCCAGGGGACCCGCGTTCAATTCCCAGAAAATCCGGTAGGCGCCAGCAGTGGCGTCCCATTTGAGCACGTTGTCCGCGGCGGTGTTGATGGGTCCTGGGGCCAATTGCCCAGAAAACACATTCGCAAGGGTGTTGTCGGTGTTATCGAATGGCGTGGAAGCCATGGCTTGTTTGCCATTCTCAACCAGCACTTTTTGGAATCCAACCATGTTGGAGTAGACAGTTTGTCCAGAGACTGTCGCAACTAATCCTCCGAGGAGAATGCCGGCGACCCATGTAATCTTTGTATGTTTCATCATTTGATACTTTCGTTTTAAATCTTTTCGCTGACTGACGATTCAGTCTTACGGATGGTACATACTATCCGCCAATCAGGCCTTTTCAAACAGATAACAACGTATTTCAGACGCTGAACTCTAGGGTACAGTGAACGGTCAAGTACAGCACGGAAAAAGATGTAAAAACGAAGGGGTTTTCATCAGAACCTGCTCAGTTACAGGCCTTTAGATGTACCAAATATAATTTCAAAAAGAATCCATTTTGGCGGATTTGAGCGCCATTTTCACAAAAATTCGCGCATTTTGGTCAATTCCTGAGACCATACTTTTCGTCATTCACTGCCTGATTACAAAACAGCCCGACCTTATGAAAGGCCGGGCTGATTTGCAGGCAGGAACGCCTGGTAGTGATTATTTCAGGTCGGCGGCATGCACTTTGATGCCAACCGGCGCACTGAAGTAAACCGCATCGCCGGAGGTCCCTGGGACCGCTTCACCGTCGAGAACGACGGGGTGGGCGGCATCGGAGACGTCGAGGATGACGGCGGTTCCGGTGAAGGGGAACACCAAGGTGTTGACGCCTTCATTCTGGAAGGCGGCTTCGCCGTCAACCAGTTCGACGGTTTGGCCGTTCCCGGCAACCGGTGTTCCGGCGGCGGACTGCATACGATGCGGTTCGTCCGTCGTCAGGGTCTTCACGTTGGCGCCACCAGCGGACACGTAGAAGATCAGTCCGCCTTCAACAGCGATGGAATCAACCACTTGGCCGTCGATGACGACGTCGGTGTTGTTGGCGTCGGCCGCGATGCTGTAGATGCCCTGATCGGCAATGGCGAGTCCTTCGCCGCCGCCCACTGCCACGGTGACTTCACCGATGACAGCGCGTCCGAGGTCGTTATCGAGTTCTTCGAGGGTGTAGGTGTAGATGCCTTCGGCGACGGAGTCTTGGAGGCTGTATGCCGCACCACCACCGCTGTTGGCGGAGAGGATGAGACCGTCGTTCACACGCTGACCATCACGGTAGACGTAGTAGCCGAGCGAGTTCTCTTCGTAGGCGGTGAGCCAGTCGAGGGAGACGGTGTTGCCAGCAACCGTCGCGCTGAAGGATTCCAGCGTGACTGCGGTCGCCTGTCCGAGGAAACCAAAGTCGGCATCCGGGAAGTACTGTCCGGCGGAGAGGTTGATCGTGTATTCCAGCGGCGTGCTGTCGAGCGAGAGCTGTGCCGGGATGGTGTTGCGGTCGATTGCGACGCGGTAGTTGCCAGGAGCGAGGTCCAAGAACTGGTAGGTGCCGTTTGCGGACGTCAGCGTGGTGGCTACGAAGGACTCGGTGCCATCGGGGTTCACTGCGTAGAGGTTCACGGTGGCTCCGACGATACCAAGGTTGGCGAGGTTCTCGTTGTTGGGGTTGCCGTCGCCGTTGAGGTCTTCCCAGACCGTGTCGCCGAGGCCGGCGCGTTCGATGATGATACCCAGATCGATGTTCGGGATGTTCTGGCCATCGGTGGTGAGGGAGACCGGCGTGGTGAATCCGGTGGACGGGTTGCCGTCCGAGTCACGGTCGTCGTTACCAGCATCTTGGAGGGTGACGCTGAATCCATTCGGCAGGGTGCCGACACCGAAGACCACGGTGTAGTCTTGGCCGATCGGCAGGTTGTCGAACAGGTATTCGCCATTGCTGTCGGTCACGGTGGAGCCGACGTTGGTGCCGTTGCTGAAGAGTTCGACGGAGATGCCGACGATGCCGGGTTCGCCGGGATCTTGGAGGCCGTTCTCGTCGATATCTTCGAACACGCGGTCACCGATCGAGCCGAAGCCGACGATGGCTGGCGGTTCGTCCACCGAAATGACGCGGGCGTCATCGGTGTTCATGACCATCGGAGCGCCGGGGATCGGTGCGAAGGAACTGTCGCTCGGCGCGCCAGCGACTTTGGCCACGTTTGTCAGGGCGCCGGAGGTGCGTTCGACAAAGACGAACTGCACGCCGCCAACCGGGAGGTTGGGCACGGCGATCATGGCAGCCGGGCTGATGTCGGTGTCGGTGACGACCACGCTGGAGAGCGGGGTGTCGCCGGTGTTCTCGACGCGGAAGCAGAAGGTCACAGCGTCGATGTTGGTCACGAGTGCGACTTCAGTACCGGGGCAGCCAGCGCCACCATCGTGTCCGGCGTAGACCGTTTTCTGGAGGTTGATGGACGGATTGACCGGCTCAACCTTCGCGGTGTCGTCGTCGGTCGGCATGGACAGACCGGGAATCGGCGTTCCGCCCATGTCGGTCGGGGTGCCGGTGACGGACGCGGTGTTGAGGAGTTCGGCGGCGAGGCTGTTCTCGGCGAACTCGACGACGGAGGCACCCGGTGCCAGCGGACCGGGAATGGTGACGCTGTAGCCGATGTCGGTGTCGGTGACGATGATGTTACCCAGGTAGGTGCCACCGGTGTTGGTGACTTTGAAGCAGTAGGTGACATCGCTGCCAACCGGGCCTTGGACCAGTTCGCCACCTTCGCAGGAGGCACCACCGTCGTGGCCGGCGTAGACCGTTTTCTCGATCGAGACGCCGGGGTCGGTTCCCGGACGAACTTCGGCCGTGTCGTCGTCGGTGACGTCCGGAGCGCCCGGAATGTCGTTACCGGCGCTGTCAGTCGGGTTGCCGGTGACGTCAGCGGTGTTGATCAGGGCAGCGGCAATGGCTTCTTCAGCGAAGACCGTGGTCATGGCGCCGGGAGCCAGCGGTCCGGCAATCGTGGTGCTGAAGCCAATGTCGGGATCACTCACCAAGATGTTGCTGAGGTGGGTATCGCCGGTGTTGGTGACTTTGAAGCAGTAGGTGACTTGCGAGCCAGCCGGGGAGACGACCAGTTCGGCGCCTTCGCAAGTGGCGCCGTCGTTGTGTCCGAGGTACACGGTCTTTTCGAGCGTGATGCCCGGCATGACAACCGGTTCCACTTCGGCGGTGTCGTCGTCGGTGACGTCGACAAGGCCGGGGATGTCGTTACCAGCAGCGTCGGTCGGGTTACCAGCGACGTCAGCGGTGTTGACGAGGGCGGCGCCGAGGGTTTCGTCGACGTGCACGAAGGCGGAGGCGCCGGGGGCCAGCGGTCCGGCGATGGTGTCGGTGAAGCCGATGTCCATGTCGGTCACGATCAGGTTGCTCAGATGAGTGCCACCGATGTTGATGACTTCGAAGCAGTAGGTGATCGCGGTACCGGGGGCGTCTTGCACCAGTTCCGAACCGGGGCAGGAGGCGCCGCCGTTATGGCCGACGTACACCGTCTTCTCGAGACGCACAGCGGGGTCCGTGCCAGTGCGAACTTCCGCATCGTCCATGTCCCCTACATCAGGCTGACCGGGGAGGTCATTGCCGGCGCTGTCGGTCGGGTTACCATTGACTCCGGCAGTGTTGACCAGGTCAGCGGCGAGCGTGGCGTCGGCGTGGACGGTTTGCATCGCGCCGGGGGCCAGCGGTCCGGGAATCACGGTGCTGAAGCCGATGTCGGTGTCAGTAACCATGATATTGGAGAGGTGCGTGTCACCGGTGTTGATGACTTTGAAGCAGTAGGTTACGTCCGAACCGGCGGGGGAGACCACCAGTTCCGTTCCCTCGCAGGAAGCGCCCGCGTCGTGTCCGAGATAGACGGTTTTCTCGAGCGTAATGTCCGGTTCGAACATTTCCATGTAACCGAAGTCTTGGTCGCGGTTGTGCTCTCCAGCCGCGAGCGAGTAGGTAGACTGGCTGTCATCGCTACCGTCGAAGTCGAAGGTCTCGCCGCCGACCAGATTGGCCGGGAGGGTGGATGAATCAACGGTGACAAGGTAGATGCCGGCGACGAGGTTGGTGAAGAAGTACGCACCATTGCCGTCGGTGACGGTGCTCGCGCTGACCGGGGTTCCTTGGTTGTCGGTACCGGTGAGGTTCACCGTGACACCGGCGATCGGTGTGTCGGCGGTCGGGTCGAAGGTGCTGTTGTCGTCGACCGCGTCGATGAACACGGTGTCGCCAATGGATCCGAGCGGCGTTTCGTCCACGTCGGCCGGATCGTCATCGGTGACGGTGGTTCCGTCCGGTCCGTCGCCGGTGACGAAGGCGATGTTGTCGATGTCGCCGGTGATGGTGCCGGGGACGACGAAGATCTGCATGTCGCCAACCGGCATGGTGCCGACGCTAATCGGGGCAATGCCGAGGATCGGGTCGGTGATGACCACGTTGTTGAGGACAACCGGGCCGATGTTGCTGACTTTCAAGCACCAGGTGATCGGGGTGCCGGTGGTGGCCGTGAAGCTTTCCACTCCGGGGCAGCCGGCGGCGCCGACGGTGCCTTCAGTAACCGTCTTTTCGATCAGGATGGCTGGGGCGTCGCAGACGACGCGGACCGGGGTTTCCGAGGTGGTCGCGTTGCCGCAGTCGTCGGTGACGGTCACGGTGACGGTGACGTCATCGGTGATCACGGTACCTGCCGCCGGGGTCTGGCTGATGGTGATGTTACCAGCGGAGGAGCAGTTGTCGGCGCTGCTGAGAACCACGTCTGGGACGATGGCGTCGCAGTTGGCACCACCATCGAGAACGATAGTCGGGGAGACGGCAACCGACGGGGCAACTTCGTCGGTAATGGTAATGGTCTGGTTCGCTACGACCTCGTTGCCGCAGGCGTCGGTCGCAGTCCACGTGCGAACGATGGTCCGTTCGCCCTGGCAGCTGCCCGGGGTTTCGGTTTCGGTCGGCACGAGGCTCGGCGTGGAGCAGTCGTCCGTGGCCGTGACGGTCGCGCCGGGGATGGCGTCGGTGCAGGACAGCGTCACATCGGAAGGCACGCCGTTGAGCACCGGGTCGGTGGTGTCTTCGAGCGTGATGGTCTGCGTGTGTACAGCGTCGTTGCCGCAAGCGTCGGTGGCCGTCCAGGTGCGAACGAGGCCTTGGCCAGCGCAAGTGACCGGACCGGGGGCTTCGGTGAAGGCGACCGTGGCTTGGCCGCAGTCGTCGGTGGCGGTGACCACGACCGGGGCCGGGATGCTGGAGCAGTCGACGGTGATGTCAGCGGGGCCGCCGATGATCACCGGATCGGTGGTATCAACCACGGTGATGGTCTGCTCGGCGGTGGCGGTGTTGCCGCACGCGTCCATGGCGGTCCACGTGCGGATCAGGCCGGGGCGACCGCAGTTGGTCGGGCCAGGGCGGTCTGCCGAGGTGACGGTCACGTTGTTGTCGCAAGCGTCGGTGGCGGTGACAGTGGCAGGTGCCGGGAACGGATCGCTGCAATCAACCGTCATGTCGGCCGGAACACCGACGAGCACCGGGCCGGTGGTGTCGATCAGGGTGATCGTTTGCAGGTTGGTCACGGCATTTCCGCATTCGTCGGTTCCGACCCAAGTGCGGACGACGGAAGTGCCGGCGCAGTTGGTGGGACCGTCGGTGGCTTCGAACACCACGGTGACAGTACTGCAGTCATCCGAACCAGTGACGGTCGGAGCGGCCGGGAGCGGATCGCCGCATTCGATGGTGGCGTCAGTCGGCACACCGGAGAGGGTCGGCGCACCGGAATCAGCGCGGGTGATACGCTGGACGGCGACGCTGTCGTTGCCGCAGGCGTCGGTGGCGGTCCACGTGCGGACCACCGTCGGGCCGGCGCAGCCGCCGGGCTCGGTGGATTCGACCAGCGTGACAGCCGGAGCGTCGTCGCAGTCGTCGGTGGCACCAACGGTGGTGACGGGCGGCATTGGAGCATCGCATTCGATGGAGGCGTCGGCCGGAACACCAACCAGAACGGGGTCGGTGGTGTCTTCGAGGGTGATCGTCTGGACGTGGACGGCGTCATTGCCGCAAGTGTCGGTGGCGGTCCACGTGCGGATAATGCCGACCCCGGCGCAGGTGACCGGTCCGGGCGTTTCGGCCAAGGTGACGGTCGCGTCGCCGCAGATATCGGTCGCGCTCAGGGTCGGAGCGACTGGGATGCTGGAGCAGTCGACAGTGACGTCGGCCGGGCCGTTCACAATCACCGGATCGGTGGAGTCGAGCACCGTGATGGTTTGTTCGACCGTGGCGGAGTTGCCGCAGTCATCGGTGGCAGTCCAGGTGCGGATGATGCTGGCACCAGCGCAGTTGGCGGGGCCGGGCATATCAGTCGAAGTGACAGCGACACTGTTATCACAACTGTCGGTGGCCGTGAGCGTAGCGGGCGTCGGAAAGGACTGGCCGCACTCGACAGTGGCGTCAGCAGGCACACCGGAGATCACCGGATCGGTGGTATCTTCCAGAGTGATGGTCTGCATGTCGGTCACGGTATTGCCGCATTCGTCGGTTCCGGTCCAGATGCGGAGGAGGCCGACGCCGGCGCAGGTGATCGGGCCGTCACGGGTTTCGAGGACGACAGCGACGTCGCCGCAATCATCAGAACCGGTGACGGTCGGAGGCGCGGGGATTACGCCGCCGCATTCGACGGTTTCATCGGCGGGCACGCCAACGAGGCTCGGCAGTCCGGTGTCGCGGCGCGAGATGCGCTGGATGGCCATGCTTTCGTTGCCGCAGGCGTCGCGGGCGGTCCACGTGCGAACGACGACCGGTCCGGCACAGTTGCCAGGCTCGGTGGACTCGCTGAGGGTCACGACGGGATTGTCGTCGCAGGTATCGGTGGCACCGACCGGAGCGGCCGGCGGCAGGTCGTCATCACACTCGATGAAGAGGTCGGCCGGAACACCCACCAAGACAGGGTCGGTGGCGTCGATGAGCGTAATCGTCTGACGAAGGGTGGCGTCGTTGCCGCATTCGTCGGTGGCGGTCCATTCACGGATCACACCTTGGCCGGCGCAGGTACCCGGTCCGGGGAGGACGTTCAGGGTCACGGCGGCGGTGCTGCAATCGTCGTTCGCGGTGACGATCGGCGCAGCCGGCAGCGGCTGGTCGCAGGGCCAATCGAAGTTGGCCGGCGTGCCGTTGAAGGTCGGCGGGGCGTCGTCGGAAAGGGTGATGATCTGAGACGCGGATGCCGAGTTGCCGCAGGCGTCGGTGACGGTCCAGGTGCGGATGACCCCTTGACCAGCGCAGGTGATCGGTCCGAAGATTTGGTTCATCGTGACGTTCGGCGCGGTGCAGTTGTCGTTGCCGGTCACCATCGGTGCGGGCGGCAGTTGCTGGTTGCAGGGCACGACGGCGTTCGGCGGAACACCGGTCAGCGTCGGGTTGACCGAGTCCTGGAACGTGATGGTTTGAGAGGCGCTGACGGTATTACCGCAAGCGTCGCGGGCGGTCCAAGTGCGGATGACACCTTGACCGGCGCAGTTCACTGGGCCGGGCTGCTGGCGATAGCTCACCGGTGCGTCACTGCAATTGTCGGTACCCGTGACCGTGGCCGGAGCCGGGAGAGGATCGCCGCACTCAAGAACCAGAGGTCCGGGAACACCGGCGAGGACCGGATCGACATTGTCCAAGCGGCTGAAGACTTGGTCGTAAACGATCTCGTTGCCGCAATCGTCGGTGGCGGTGTAGCGATAGCCGAAGGTTTCGTTGCAGTCGGTGCCGCTCGGGAGGAGAGCGATGACTGTCACGGCGACATCGTTGTCGCAGGCGTCGGTGGCGGTGAGGCTGGCCGGGGCCGGGTTCTGGTCGCAGGGAATTTGACCGCCGACCGGGAGGGCGCCAACCCATGTGGGCGGCGTGCTGTCAACCGTGTAGGTAGCCATGTTGGCATCCTGAACGGCGACGCCATTGGCGGATTCGCCGTTGACGATCGCGGTGTTCATCAAGTCGAACTGGGCGGTGCCGACACAGATGTAGGTGACGACGTCACCAACGGCCATCGGGCCGATGCTCATGTTGCAGGCGGGGACCAACGCGTCGCTGACCGCGACGTCGACCAAGGCGACGTCGCCAAGGTTGGAGACGATGATCGAGTAGGTCACTTGATCGGCGACGCAGACGCAGTTGCTCGGCGCGACGGTCTTGGTGATCGAGATGCCCGGTTCGAGGGCGATGAAGGTGGACGCGAAGTCATGGTCGTCTTCGTCACCGTTGGAGTTATCGGTCACATTGTCACCACCGACCGGGTCGGTATTGCTGGTGTCGGGCGTGGAGTCGATATCGCTGGCGGGACCGGCGGGGTCGTTCGCGGCGGCGATCTCGGCGACGTTGGTGATGCTACCAGCGACGGTTCCGTCGGCGAGGAAGCCAATCGACACGGTTGCGGTGGCGCCCGGTGCGAGCGGTCCGATGAGGGAGTTGTAGGTCGCGGTGTTGTTGCCGTTGTCGGTCCAGGCGGCATCGTAGAGGGCGAGGCCAGCCGGGAAGTAGTCGATCAGTTCAATGCCGCTGGCGACCACGTTACCTTGGTTGGTCACGGTGATCAGGTAGGCCACCGGTTCGCCGGCCATCACGGTGCCGATATTTTGCGGCACTTTGATCAGGGCGAGGTCGAAGGTGTCGACTTCAATGCTGGCGGGATCGTGATCGTCTTCGTCACCGTTCTCGTTCGCGATGGTGTCGTCGCCGCCGATCGTGTCGCCAGGAGTGTTGTCGGGCGTGGAGTCGCTGTCGGTGTTGTTGCCGTCAGGATCTTCGGCGGACTCAATTTCGGCGATGTTTTCGATCGAGCCGGAGGCACCAGCCGCAACGGTGAAGCTAATGGTCACGGTGGTGGACATGCCCGGGTCAATCGGTCCGGCAATCGGTGCGTTGATCGTGGCAGTGGTACCAGACTGGCTCCAGGCACCGTCGGCCAGCGTGAGGCCGGCGGGCACGTAGTCGACAACGCTGATGTTGGTCATCGGCACATTGCCTTGGTTAAAGACCGTGATGGTGAAGGTCACCGGGTCGCCGGCTGTGTATGGTCCGGGATCGACGGTTTTGATCAGGGCGAGGTCGGGGTTCGGCGCGAAAAAGCCGAAGTCGACGGTGCTGTTGCGGTTATCGTCGTCCGAGAGGAGGACAATCGGATCAGCGTCCGGAACGGGTTCACCGTCGAGGGTGAGCGTCACCGGCAGGGAGACGACATTGCCGGCTGCGTCGGGCTCGCCGTTGTCATCGTCTTCGACGTCGTCATCTGGGTCCGGAGCAGTACCGTTGCCGGTGCTGGACTGGAGTCCTTCGAGCGGTCCACCCGCAGCAAAGTTGGCTGCGTCGACTTGCAGGACGTAGTCGCGCGGGCCAAGTCCGTCGAACAGGTAAAGTCCGTTGGAGTCGGTCACCGCAGTGCCGACCACGTCGGTGAAGGCGCCGTCGCCATCTAGGTCGGCGAGCAGGGTCACAGCCACGCCAGCAATCGAGGCTTCGCCCGGATCAACCACGCCGTTGTTGTTGGTGTCGTCGAAGATGGTATCGCCGACAGCGACGAACTCGGGAACGATCTCGGCGATGTCGTGGTCGTCTTCGTCACCATTGGTGCCGTCGGTGACATCGTCGGTCACGGGGTCGTCAGCCGGATCGTTGTCCGGGGTGGAGTCTTGGTCGTTGCCGGGGTTGCCGTTGCCATCTTCGGCGGAGGCGATTTCGGCGATGTTGATGATCGGATCGATACCAATGATGGTGAAGGTGATGTCGATGGACGTGCTCGCTCCGGGGGCGATGGGGCCGAGGGGCGAGTTGTTGTTGGCGATGCCAGCATTGGCGGTCCAAGCGGCGTCGTTGAGGACGAGGCCGGCGGGGATGTAATCGTTAATGACGATGTTTTGGGCGGCGATGGTGCCTTGGTTGGTGACCGTGATGGTGAAGGTCACGTCGTCGAGCGGCACGAACGGTCCGGGGCTGGCCACGGTCTTGATTAGTGCGAGGTCAAAGATCTGCACGAAGCCGAAGTCGATCGTCATGTTGCCGGAGGCATCAACGAGCGCGTCGTCTTGGGTTCCGCCCGGGAACGTTTCGTTGCTGGTTTCACCGAGATGCGTAAGGGTGAACACCGCGGAGGTGACCACGCCGCCAACGACGGCTTGGATGCCGTTGTCGTCGCCGTCGATATCGTCGTCGACGGTGCTCGTCGGGGTGGAGGACATTTGGGCGTTGGCCGGAGGCGTCGGGATGGAGATGTAGTAGTCGCCCGGAACGAGGCCGGTGAAGTGGTAGAGGCCGGAGGCGTCGGTCACCAAATTGGAGACGAGAACGCCGGCGGAGGAGTAGAGTTCGACGGGGACACCGGGGATGCCGGCCTCGCCTGGATCTTGTACACCATTGTTGTTCGGGTCGTAGAATACTGCGGAACCAACACTCACCGGAGTGAACTCGGACACAACTTCTGCCGGATCGTGGTCGTCTTCGTCACCGTTGCTGGAATCGGTGAGGTTGTCGCCGCCGATCGGGTCGCCGTCGGTGGAGTCCGGGGTGGAGTCAGCGTCTTCGCTGCTGTTCGGGGCACCGTTCTCGTCGGTGGTAGCAGCAATCTCGGCGACGTTGGTCAGCGGACCGAAGACGAGGCTATCGATCAGGAAGGTGATCGACACGGTGTCGGTAGCGCCAGCGGCAAGCGGTCCGATGGTGCGGGTCGCCGTGGAGCCGGATTGGGCCCAGAGCGCGTCATTGAGGATGAGACCGGTCGGGATGTAGTCGATGAGGTTAATGGTGGTCGCGGTGATGTCGCCTTGGTTGGTGACGATGATGTCAAAAGTGACAGCGTCGCCGGGGACATACGGACCTTGATCGTCGAGGACTTTGATCAGGGCGAGGTCGAACACGCGGATGAAGCCGAAGTCGACGGTCATGTCGCCGTTGTTGTCGTCGGCGGCATCTTGGGCACCGCCCGTGTTGGCTTCGCCAGTCGGTTCGCCATCGTGGCTGAGGGTGATCACCGGGGAGTAGACGATGGATCCGACGCCGGCAGGTTGGTCGCCGTTGTCGTCGAGGTCGATGTTGTCGTCCGAGGTGGAGGTCGGGGTGGAGCTACGCGGCGCGTCGGCCGGCGGGCTCGGGATGGCCACGATGTAATCGCCGGCATTCAGTCCGCCGAAAAAGTAGTCGCCGTTGGCATCGGTGGTGGTGTTGGCCAGGATGTTGCTGCTGGCGTCGAGGAGGAGAACCACCACGTTGGAGATGCCCGGCTCACCCGCTTCTTGGACACCACTGTCGTCGGCGTCGAAGAACACGGTCGAACCAATGCTCACGGTCGGGATGAAGCCGAAGTCGACGGTCATGTCGCCGTTGTCGTCATCACCGGCGTCCTGCGTACCGCCCTGGCCGAGTTCGCCAACGGGTTCGCCGTTGTCGCTGAGAACGATCACCAACGATTGAACTGGCGCTCCGGAGCCCAAGATCTGAAGACCGTTGTCATCGGAGTCGATGCCGTCGTTGCCAGCACCGACCGGGCCAGTGGAACTTTCCGGCGCGTCGGCCGGCGGAGTCGGGATGTAGACCACGTAGGCACCGGGGGCGAGGTTGCCGAAGAAGTAGTCACCGTTGGAATCGGTGGTGGTATTGGCGATCGGCGCGCCGACGCCCGGAGGTGCCGCAGCGGCGAAGAGTTGGACGACTACATTGGAAATGCCGCCTTCGCCTGCATCTTGGGTGCTGCTGTCGTCGATGTCGTAGAACACGGTCGACCCGATGCTGACCGGATCATCTTGAACCGTGATGGTCTCGGGATCGTGGTCGTCTTCGTCACCATTGGTGCCGTCGGTGACATTGTCGCCGCCGACCGTGTCGTTGTTGACGAGGTCCGGTGCGGAATCTGCGTCTTCGGTGCTGTTCGGCGCGCCGTTTTCGTCCGTGGTGGCGATGATCTCGGCGAAGTTGATGAGGTCGCCGGAGACACCGGCATCAATGGTGAAGGTGATCGGGGTGTCGATAGAAGCGCCGGGGGCGATCGGGCCGATCGGGGTGTTGAGAACGGCGATGCCGCCGTTGGCGGTCCACGCTGCATCGGCGAGCGTCAGACCGGTGGGAATGTAATCAGCCAAAGCAACGGTGCTGGCCGTGATATCCCCCTGGTTGGTGACGGTGATCGTGTAGGTCACGGTGCCGCCAGGGGCGAACGGTCCGCCGGTGGCCTCGGTCTTGACCAGCGCGAGGTCGAAGATGCGGACGAAGCCGAAGTCGACGGTCATGTTGCCGTTGTCGTCGTCGGCGTCATCTTGCGTGCCGCCTTGGCCGGGTTCGTTGGAGGTTTCACCGTCGTGGGTGAGCATGATCATCGGCGAGAGGGCCGGGGCACCGACGGTGGCTTGGGTGCCGTCGTCGTTGCTGTCCACGTCGTCGTCAGCCGTCGCGGAGAAAGTCGAGCTGCGTGGGGCGGCCGGGTCCGGGGTGACTTGAACTTGGTAGGTGCCCTGCATCAAGCCGCCGAAGAAGTAGTCACCGTTGCTGTCGGTGTTGGTCGAGGCAATCACCACGCCAGCTTCGAGCAGTTCGACAAGCACACCCGCGATGCCGGCTTCGCCAGCTTCTTGGATGCCGCTGTCGTCGGCGTCGAGGAACACGGTCGAACCGATGCTGACTTTCGGCACGAAGCCGAAGTCGACGGTCATGTCGCCGTTGTCGTCGTCGGCGCCGTCTTGCATGCCGCCTTGTCCGGGTTCGCCGATCGGTTCGGTGTTGTCGGCGAGGGTGATCACTGGGGAAACCGTCGGGTCGCCGGCGGCAGCCTGCGTACCGTTGTCGTCTTCGTCAGTCTGATCGTCAGCGGTCGAGGTCGGATCCGAACTGGTCGGGGCGTCGGCCGGCGGGACCGGGATGTAGACGATATAGTCGCCGGGGGACAGGTTGCCGAAGAAGTAGTCGCCGTCACCGTTGGTCGGCATGGAGGCGAGCGGGGTGTCGACACCGGGGGTGTCGGCGGCGTCGTAGAGTTCGACGTCCACACCGGGGATACCGGCTTCGCCTACATCTTGGGTGCCGCTGTCATCGATATCGTAGAACACGGTCGAACCGATGCTCACCGGAGTCGCAATAACTTCCAGCGGTGCGTCGTCTTGATCGTCTTCGGCCGGGTCGTCGTTGCCCGGCGTGGAATCCACATCGTCGGCCGGATCGCCATTCTCGTCGGTGGCTTCGCTGATCTGGGCCACGTTGGTGAGGGCACCGACAAAGCCGTCGGCGATGGTGAAGGTGATGTCGGCGGAGGTGGTCGCACCGGCCGCGAGCGGGCCAAGCGGGCTGTTCAGGTCGGCCACGCCACCGTTGTCCGTCCAGCCGGCATCATTCAGAATGAGACCAGCCGGGATGGTGTCGGAGAGACCTATGGAGGAGGCGACGATATCGCCTTCGTTGGTCACGGTGATCGTAAAGGTCACATCTTGACCCGCGACGAACGGGCCGGGGGTCACCAGATCTTTAGCAAGGGCGAGGTCGAAGATGCGAACGAAGCCGAAGTCGACGGTCATGTTGCCGTTGTTGTCGTCGGCGTCGTCTTGCGTGCCGCCTTGGCCGGGTTCGTTGGAAGTTTCACCGTCGTGGGTGAGCATGATCATCGGCGAGAGGGCCGGGGCGCCGACAGTGGCTTGGGTGCCGTCGTCGTTTTCGTCGACGTCGTCGTCGGACGTCGAGGTCGGAGTCGAGCTGCGCGGGGCAGCCGGGTCCGGGGTGACTTGAACTTGGTAGGTCCCTTCAAAAAGGTCACCGAAGAAGTAGTCGCCATTCACGTCGGTGTTGGTCGAGGCGATGACCACACCGGCTTCGAGCAGTTCAACGAGCACGCCGGCGATGCCGGGTTCACCGGTGTCTTGCGTACCGCTGTCGTCGGCGTCGAGGAACACGGTCGAACCAATACTCACTTTTGGCACGAAGCCGAAGTCGACGGTCATGTCGCCGTTGTTGTCGTCGGTCGCGTCTTGCAAATTGCCTTGGAAGGTTTCGGTGGCGTCGATCGGCTCGGCGTTGTCGGCGAGCGTGATCACCGGAGAGACGGTCGGGTCGCCTTCGGCGGCCTGAGTACCGTTGTCGTCACCGTCAGTTTGATCGTCGGCGGTCGAAGTCGGGGTCGAACTGCCCGGCGCGTCGGCCGGCGGGGTTGGGATGTAGACAATGTAGTCGCCGGGGACGAGCTGGCCGAAGAAGTAATCACCGTCGGCGTTGGTCGGAACGCTGGAGATGGGGGTGTCAACACCGGGGGTGTCGGCGGCGTCGTAGAGTTCGACGAGGATGCCGGGGATGCCGGTTTCACCAGCGTCTTGGAACCCGTTGTTGTTCGGGTCGTAGAACACGGTCGAACCAATGCTGACCGGGGTTTCGTCGACGAGGACTTCGGCGGGGTCATGGTCGTCTTCGTCGCCGTTGCTGTTGTCGGTCACGTTGTCGCCACCGATCGGATCCGTGTTGAGGAGGTCAGGCGTGGAGTCGAAGTCCGTGGCCGGCGCGCCGTTTGCGTCAGTCGCGGAGGAGATTTCAGCGACGTTGGTGACCACACCTTGCACGCCGGCATCGATGGTGAAGCTCACCGGGACGGTGGTCGAAGCACCAGGTGCGAGCGGGCCGAGCGGGGCGTTGAGCACGGCGGTGCTGCCATTGATCTGCGACCAGGCAGCATCGGTCAAGGTCAGGCCAGCCGGCAGGTAGTCAACGATGCTGATGTTGTCGGCAACCACATCACCTTGGTTGGTGACGGTGATGATGAAGGTGACCATGTCGCCGGGGGCGTAGGGACCTTGATCGTCGAGGACTTTGGTCAGTGCGAGGTCGAACGAGGCGAAGAAGCCGAAGTCGATGGTCATATCGCCGTTGGCGTCATTGGCGTCGTCTTGTTCACCACCGGGGATGAAGGCTTCGCCGGCGCCGAAGACTTCCTGGCCAACCATGAGGTTGATCACCGGGGAGATGGTGCTGGTGCCAGGGCCGCCGATTTGAATACCGTTTTCGTCGCCGTCTTGGCCGTTGTCGGCCGTGTCGGTGTTGGTCGAGCTGGTCGGGGCGTCGGACGGCGGAACCGGAACGCGCACTTGGTAGTTTCCTTCGAGCAGGTCGCCGAAGAAGTAGACGCCATTGACGTCGGTGGTGTCGACACCGATCACGGTGCCGGCGGCGTCGAGGAGTTCGACCACCACACCGGGGATACCAGGTTCAGTCGGCGGGAATTGGCCGCCGTTGTCGTCGAAGTCGTAGAACACGGTCGAACCGATGCTGACTTTCGGTACGAAACCGAAGTCGACGGTCATGTCGCCGTTGTTGTCGTCGGTCGCGTCTTGCAGGTTGCCTTGGAAGGTTTCGGTAACGTCGGTCGGCTCGGCGTTGTCGGCGAGCGTGATCACCGGGGAGATAACCGGGTCGCCGTCATTGGCCTGGGTGCCGTTGTCGTCGCCGTCGACATTGTTGTCGGCGGTCGAGGTCGGCGTACTGCTGTCAGTAGCCGAACTCGGCGGGACCGGAATGTAGACGATGTAGTCGCCGGGCGTCAGGTTGCCGAAGAAGTAGTTGCCGTCGGTGTCGGTCGGCATAGATGTCAGCGGCGTGTCGACGCCAGGGGTGTCGGCGGCGTCGTAGAGTTCGACGAGGACACCGGGGATGCCAGCTTCACCGGCGTCTTGGGTGCCGCTGTCGTTCGGGTCGAAGAACACGGTCGAACCAATGCTGACCGGCGTCGAAATGACTTCGAGCGGTGCGTCGTCTTGATCGTCTTCGGCCGGGTCGTCGTTGCCCGGCGTGGAATCCACGTCGTCGGCCGGATCGCCGTTCTCGTCGGTGGCTTCACTGATCTGGGCCACGTTGGTGAGGGCACCGACAAAGCCGTCGGCGATGGTGAAGGTGATGTCGGCGGAGGTGGTCGCACCCGGGGCGAGCGGGCCGAGCGGGCTGTTGAGGTCGGCAACGCCACCGTTGTCCGTCCAGGCTGCATCATTCAGAATGAGACCAGCCGGGATGGTGTCGGAGAGACCTATGGAGGAGGCGACGATATCGCCTTCGTTGGTCACGGTGATCGTAAAGGTCACATCTTGACCCGCGACGAACGGGCCGAGGGTGACCAGATCTTTAGCAAGGGCAAGGTCGAAGATGCGAACGAAGCCGAAGTCGACGGTCATGTTGCCGTTGTTGTCGTCGGCGTCGTCTTGCATGCCGCCTTGGCCGGGTTCGTTGGAAGTTTCACCGTCGTGGGTGAGCATGATCATCGGCGAGAGGGCCGGAGCGCCGACGGTGGTTTGGGTGCCGTCGTCGTTTTCGTCGACGTCGTCGTCGGACGTCGAGGTCGGCGTCGAGCTGCGCGGGGCAGCCGGGTCCGGGGTAACTTGAACTTGGTAGGTCCCTTCAAAAAGGTCACCGAAGAAGTAGTCGCCATTCACGTCGGTGTTGGTCGAGGCGATGACCACACCGGCTTCGAGCAGTTCAACGAGCACGCCGGCGATGCCGGGTTCACCGGTGTCTTGCGTACCGCTGTCGTCGGCGTCGAGGAACACGGTCGAACCAATGCTCACTTTCGGCACGAAGCCGAAGTCGACGGTCATGTCGCCGTTGTTGTCGTCGGTCGCGTCTTGCAGGTTGCCTTGGAAGGTTTCGGTAACGTCGGTCGGCTCGGCGTTGTCGGCGAGCGTGATCACCGGAGAGACGGTCGGGTCGCCTTCGGCGGCCTGAGTACCGTTGTCGTCACCGTCCGTCTGATCGTCGAAGGTCGAGGTTGGGGTCGAACTGCCCGGCGCGTCGGCCGGCGGGGTCGGGATGTAGACAATGTAGTCGCCGGGGACGAGCTGGCCGAAGAAGTAGTCACCGTCGGCGTTGGTCGGAACGCTGGAGATGGGGGTGTCAACACCGGGGGTGTCGGCCGCGTCGTAGAGTTCGACGAGGACGCCGGGGATGCCGGTTTCACCAGCGTCTTGGAACCCGTTGTTGTTCGGGTCGTAGAACACGGTCGAACCGATGCTGACCGGGGTCTCATTGACGAGGATTTCGGCCGGGTCGTGGTCGTCTTCGTCGCCGTTGCTGTTATCGGTCACGTTGTCGCCACCGATCGGGTCGGTGTTGGTCGTGTCTGGAACCGAGTCGATGTCGGTTTGCAGCATATTGAAGGCGTCCGTGGCAGAGGAGATCTCGGCGATGTTGGTCAACGATCCGGAAACACCGGCGTCAATCGTGAAGGTGATCGGAACCCGGATAGCCATGGCCGGTCCGAGCGGTCCGAGCGGGCTGTTGAGCGTCGCGCTGGAACCGGCGCCGGTCCACGCGGCGTCGTTCAGCGTGAGTCCAGCCGGGACGTAATCGATCACGTTAATGTTGTCGGCGGCAATATCACCTTGGTTAGTGACGGTGATGACGAAGGTCACATCGTCGCCGGGGACAAAGGGGCCGGCCGAATCGAGCACTTTGGTGAGGGCCAGGTCGAACACGGCGAAGAAGCCGAAGTCGACGGTCATGTTGCCGTTGTTGTCGTCGGCGTCGTCTTGCGTATTACCTTGGAAGGTTTCAGCGGCGTTAGTGACTTCGCCGTCGTGAGTGAGCACGATCATTGGCGAGATGGCCACACCGCCAACCGTGGCTTGTGTGCCGTCGTCGTTACCGTCGACATCGTCGTCGGCGGTGGAGGTCGGGGTCGAACTGCGCGGGGCAGCCGCGATCGGGGTGACTTGGACTTGGTAGGTGCCTTCCATCAGGTCACCGAAGAAGTAGTCGCCGTTGCTGTCGGTGTTAGTCGAGGCGATCACAACGCCACCTTGGAGCAGTTCGACGAGTGCACCAGGGATTCCGGTTTCACCCGCTTCTTGAACGCCGCTGTCGTCCAAGTCGAAGAACACGGTCGAACCAATGCTCACTTTTGGCACGAAGCCGAAGTCGACGGTCATGTCGCCATTGTTGTCGTCGGTCGCGTCCTGCAAATTGCCTTGGAAGGTTTCAGTGGCGTCGGTCGGCTCGGCGTTGTCGGCGAGCGTGATCACCGGAGAGACGGTCGGATCGCCTTCGGCGGCCTGAGTCCCGTTGTCGTCACCGTCCGTCTGATCGTCGAAGGTCGAGGTCGGGGTCGAACTGCCCGGCGCGTCGACCGGCGGGGTCGGAATGTAGACAATGTAGTCGCCGGGGACGAGCTGGCCGAAGAAGTAGTCACCGTCGGCGTTGGTCGGAACGCTGGAGATGGGGGTGTCAACACCGGGGGTGTTGGCGGCGTCGTAGAGTTCGACGAGGACGCCAGAGATGCCGGTTTCACCAGCGTCTTGGAGCCCGTTGTTGTTCGGGTCGTAGAACACGGTCGAACCGATGCTGACCGGGGTCTCGTCGACGAGGACTTCGGCCGGGTCGTGGTCGTCTTCGTCGCCGTTGGTGTTGTCGGTCACGTTGTCGCCGCCGATCGGGTCGGTGTTGCTTTGATCGGGGACGGAGTCTTCGTCGGTTTGCGGAGCGCCGTTGGCGTCGGTCGCGGAGGAAATCTCGGCGATGTTGGTCAACGATCCGGACACGCCAGAGTTGATGGTAAAGGTCACCGGAACGGCGATGCTACCGCCAGGGGCGAGCGGGCCGAGCGGCGAGTTCAGGACGGCAGTGGTGCCGTTGATTTGGGTCCACGTCGCGTCGTTGAGCGTGAGACCGGCGGGGATGTAGTCGACCACGTTAATGTTGTCGGCGGCCATGTCGCCTTGGTTGGTGACGGTGATGATGAAGGTCACGTCATCGCCAGAGCTGTAGGGCCCCATATCGTCGAGGACTTTCGTGAGCGCGAGGTCGAAGCGGGCGAAGAAGCCGAAGTCGACCGTCATGTCGCCACTGGCATCTTCGGCGTCGTCTTGCGAACCACCAGGGTTGAAGATTTCAGCACCGCCCACCGGTTCCTGACCGACCATCAGATTGATCACAGGAGAGATCGCGGCGGTTCCCGGCCCACCCGGCTGGTCGCCATTGTCGTCGCCGTCCTGATTGTTGTCGGCAAGGTCGGTGTTGGTCGAACTCGTTGGGGCGTCGGACGGCGGAACTGGAATGCGCACTTGGTAATTGCCTTCGAGCAGGTCGCCGAAGAAGTAGACGCCGTTTATGTCGGTGGTGTCGACGCCGATCACGGTGCCGGCGGCGTCGAGGAGTTCGACCACGACACCGGGGATGCCGGGTTCGGTCGGCGGAAACTGTCCACCATTGTCGTCGAAGTCGTAGAACACGGTCGAACCGATGCTGACTTTTGGCACGAAGCCGAAGTCGACGGTCATGTCGCCGTTGTTGTCGTCGGCCGCGTCTTGCAGGTTGCCTTGGAAGGTCTCGGTGGCGTCGGTCGGCTCGGTGTTCGGTGTGAGGGTGATCACCGGCGATTGAACCGGAGCACCGTCGGCAGCTTGAATACCATTGTCGTCACCGTCCTGCTGGTTGTCGGCGGTGTCAGTCGGGGTACTGCTTTGGGTCGCCGATGTCGGCGGGGTCGGAATGTAGACGAAGTAATCGCCCGGAGCGAGTCCACCGAAGAAGTAGTCGCCATTTCCAGAGGTTTGGACACTTGCAAGCGGAGCATCAACCAGCGGATCGTCGCCGGCATTGAACAGCTGCACGGTGACGCCAGGAATACCGGCGTCGCCAGCATCTTGGATACCGTTGTCGTTGGGATCGAAGAACACGGTCGAACCGATGCTGACCGGATCCACGGCGATGGTCACCGGCGCCGGGTCGTGGTCGTCTTCGTCGCCGTTGGTGTTGTCGGTCACGTTGTCCGCGCCGATGGTGTCGCCGTCTGTGGCGTCCGGAACGGAGTCAATGTCGGTTCCGCCAACCGCGCCAGCGATCTCGGCCACGTTAGTGAGGGTGCCGGAGACACCAGAATCAATCGTGAAGTCGATGGTGACAGCGGTACTTCCGCCAGGGGCGAGCGGTCCGGGAATCGGGGTGTTGAGGGTCGCGGTCGAACCGGCGGCGGTCCAGGCGGCGTCGGCCAAGGTCAAACCGGCCGGGATGTAGTCAGCGAGTTCGATGTTGGTCGCAGCCAAGGTGCCTTGGTTGGTGACTGTGATGGTAAAGGTGACGGTGTCGCCGCCGACGAACGGGCCAACCGAGCTGAGCACTTTGATCAGAGCCAAGTCGAAGAAGTTGTCGACGGTGATGACCGCAGGATCGTGGTCGTCTTCGTCGCCGTTGGTGTTGTCGGTGACATTGTCGCCGCCGATGGTGTCAGTGTTGCTGCCGTCGGGCGTCGAGTCGATATCGGTTCCGCCGGTAGCGGCGCTGATTTCGGCCACGTTGGTGAGGGCACCGGTGACGCCGGGGGCGATGGTGAAGGTGATGTCCACGGCTTCCGCGTCGCCTGCAGCGATCAAAGGAATCGGGGTGTTCAGGGTCGCGGTCGAACCGGCAAGGGTCCAGTCCGAGTCGTTCAAAATCAGGCCGGCCGGGATGTAATCGATCAGATTGATGCTCGTGGCGTCAATCGAACCTTGGTTGAAAACGTTGATGGTGAACGTCACGTCGTCGCCAGATTGGAACGGCGGCGCGCTTGCGAGCACTTTCGTCAGTGCCAAGTCGAAGCAGTCGACGGTCACATCAACGACACAGGGAATGGTATTGGTGTTGCCGCAGGAATCGACGGCGGTGATGGTCACCATGGTGCCGTCCGTTACCAGAGTGCCGGCGGGTGGCGTTTGCGTGATCACGAGTTCAGCACCGCTGGCGCAGTTGTCGGTGGCGGTAGCAGCGAGGTTGGGCAGCGGCGCTTCGCAGTCGGCATTGCCGAGGAGAACGATGTCGGCCGGGCAGTTCACAACCGGCGGGGTGTCGTCAACAATGATGATGCTCTGAGTGGCGGCAGAGACATTGCCGCAAGCATCGGTGGCGGTCCAGACACGCTCGATGGTACCGGGGCAGTTGGCCGGGAAGGCATTGGTGGTGGCAGTCAAGGTGACCACAACCGGGTTAGTGACGGTCACGACGGTGACGGTCGGGATCTGCACGAACTCAACCGGCACGTAGCAGGCGAGGGCTTCAAAATCGTAACCGATGACGGTGCCGTCGGCTTCGGCAACACGGTTCTGGTTGGCAGCGGTACCGAAACCAGCTTGTCCCGGAACACCGAGGTCGTAAACGCTGTTGGCGGTGGCCGGCGCGTCGCCGTTGTTGCCGGTCGAACCGAACAGTTCGCCGTTGGAGTCGAAGGAAATACCTTCCATGTCAAACACGCCGGTGTTGGTTACTAAGGTCGGGGTTCCAGAAAGCAGGTTGATCGTGGCAAGCTCATCACCAGTGGCATTGTCGTCGTCGTTGTAAATGGCGTACAGCACGCCGGTGTTTGGGTCGAAGGCGATATCGTCTACGTTTTCGAGTCCGTTCAGGGCGCCGAGGACAAGGTAGTCGTCGCCACCGAAGGAACCGGGGATGATGGCGCCAGTCGCGGGATCAATCCGCACCAGCAGGTCGGGGTTGCCTGCGCCAGGCACACGCTGCGTGGCGTAGAGGACCGGCGGGTTGACGGAAGCGTCAAAGCTCATGCCGTCGAGATCGTCGAAGACGACATTGCCCAAGGGGCCGCCACCGGAACCAGCCGCACCAACGGTAGTGGCGGTGCCGCCGTTGTTGTAGTCGAGTGTGACCAAGTTGCCGCCGTCAAAAGCGTAGAGGATACCAGTGGTAGGATCGAAGGCGATCGCTTCAATGTCGGTTGTGCCAGTGTCACCCACGGTGACAGCGTTGCCGGAGACTCGGTCATAGGCGTAAAGGGTGTCGTTGATGGTGTCGCCAGCGCCGGGGGCGTTGGGGGTGTTGTTCTCGTCGGCGACGAGGAAGCAGATTTCATTGCCGGGAATTTCGCCCTCGATGAAGTTGGTGACAACGGTGGTCACGACTTCGCAATCATCGTCGCCGATAACGGTAGGTGCGACCGGAATGGGGTCGGCACAGTCTAGTTCGAGATTGGCCGGAACGCCGGTGAGCGTCGGCGGGGTATTGTCGACGCTTCCACCAAGCACGGTGGCGGTGTCGGTGTCACTGTCGCTGCGGCCATAGCAATCGCTGGCCGAGGCAGTGGCGGTGATGGTTTGACCGACGGCGACGTTGCATTGGAACACCAACTGGGTGTTGGCAGCAACATTGCCCGGGGTGAAAGTGCAACCCTGGTCGGTGGTGATGGTCACATTTTCCAGTCCGACACTGCCGGAAACCAAGATGACCGTGACAATGTTGGAGGCGCCACCAGCGCAAACGCAGTCGCTCTCAGGCGGCGGCACTTGAAGTTGGATGCTGACGGCCGGCGGGGGCACAAAACAGGCGAGCGACTCGAAGTCCTCGCCGATCGCTGCGCCAGTTGCGTCAACCACAGCACGTTGGCCAGTGGCGGTGCCGAAACCGGCTTGCCCAGGAACACCCAGGTCGAAAAAGGAATTGGAGGTGGCCGCGCCGCCGCCACCGTTGTTGCCACCGTTGTTACCGGTCGAAGCGATAAGAGTGCCGTCTGGAGCAAAAGACAGACCCTCCATATCAAAGACGCCGGTATCGGCGACCACCGTGATGGCACCACTGAGTTTATTGATCGTGACCAGCTTGTCGGTCGTCGTATTGTCGCTGTTATTGAGGATACCGTACATGACGCCGGTCTGGCAATCGATCGCAATATCGTCGATATTGTCTTCGGTCGCGGTAACGCCGATATCGCCAATCAAGGTGGCCACGCCGGTAGCGGTGTCAATCGTCACCAGTTGATCCGGAACGCCGCCGCCGTTGCGTTGCGTACCGTAGAGCACGGGGGGATTCACGGTGTAATCGAAGGTCAAGCCGTCGATGTCCGTGAACCCGCTCGCGCCGACTGTGGTAGCCGCACCGTTGAGGTTGTAGTCCAAGGTGATCAACGTGCCGCCGTTCATGGCGTAGAGAACAGCCGTTTGCGCGTTGTAGGCGATCGATTCGATGTCCAAGGTTCCCGTGTCGCCAATCTCGGTGGCGACACCAGCGGGCGTCACGGAGTAGAGGGTGTCAGGAATTGTCGCACCACTACCTATACCACCGGCCGGACCTTCGTCGGCGACAGTGAAACATGGGGCTTGGGCGTTGGCGGTCATGGCAAACAGACCGAGGACGGTGATGAAAAATACCAGAAGGTTCTTCATCAAGGATGGGGTGGTGGCTTGTGCTCTCATATGTGCTCCAAAAAGGCGGTTCGGTGAGTCTCCGAAAATCGATGTTGGTTCCAGCGGGACTCGACAATCCCCCCATGCAGGAGGACACACCACCGTCCCTGTAAAACGGTCCCGTTATGCTCAGTGGTGTGAATTGTCCGACGCGTCACGCCGGGGTTCTTTAGAAAATTAAGTTAGATTAAGAAAAAAGACAAAAATGAAACAGGTCAGAATACAAATATTACAAACAATATTACAAAAGCTACGTAGTGCACCAAACTCCGCTGTCAAGGGAAGCAATGCGAATTAATTTCGATAGGTGCGAAAGTGACATTCAGCTCCTTTATGCGCCGTTATTGGATACAACGGCAAGAGAAAACGGTGCAAAAGTTACAAACGTTTTCTCAAGAAAATCCACCACACCGGGCTAAATAAGCCACTAAACCCTCCTGTTACAGGCGTTTTAGCAATTCTCGAACGGCCTGTTCCAAGCCGACAAAGACGCTACGGCTGACAATGCTATGACCGATATTGAGCGTGTCGAGATGGGGGATTTCTAGGATGCGTTGCAGGTTGCCGAGGTGGATTCCATGTCCGGCGTTGACCTGTAAGCCGGCTTGATGCCCAAGCTTGGCGGCCTCGATCAAGCGCGCGAGTTCGTCACCGGCAGCCGTTCCGGTCGCATCGCAGAAGGTTCCGGTATGTAGTTCAATCACCGGTGCGCCCAGCGTTACGGCGGCCTCGATTTGTTTGGCTTCTGGGGCAATGAACAGACTGACCAGAGATCCGACATCTTTCAGACGCATGATCATCTCACCCAAGGTGTCCAGTTGCCCGGCAGCATCGAGGCCACCCTCGGTCGTAAGCTCTTGGCGGCGTTCGGGAACGATGCACACTTCGGCGGGCGCGAGTTCAACCGCGAGATCGACGATGTCCGCGGCCTGTGCCATCTCCAAATTGAGCGGGATGCCAAGAGTCCGGCGCAACACGCGCACATCCTCGTCCTGAATGTGACGGCGGTCTTCCCGCAGGTGCACGGTGATGCCATGGGCACCAACTTGTTCGCACAGCAACGCCGCCTGAACCGGACACGGGTACGCCGTCCCTCGGTTTTGCCGCAAGGTCGCAACGTGGTCCACATTTACTCCAAGTTTCACTGCATTGTTCATGCGGCTCTGCCTCCCCTGCCCCATTAAAATTACAAGATCCTTCTCTTGTTTGTACGCGTCATAAATGAGGCACCTGATCGGTGCTTGCGGAAGCGAGTAGGTCGCGACCAGCTCAGCCGGTCAGTCGTCCACGCGCTGCAACAGCTTTTCGTCGAACACTCGGACGGTGCCGGCCCCGACCCGCCGCGCCTCGTTCAAAGCATGGGTACTCGCATCGAGCAGTTGGTTGATCGAACGCCCATGATCCGGTTCGGTGGCGATGCCGATACAAATGATAAGATGAAGCGAGGCGCCGCCATCCTCACCGAAGCGGCAGGGCTGCTCGCGCACGACTTGTTCCAGTCGTTTGGCTGCGGCCTCGGCGCCCGCGATATCCGTTTCGAGGCAGGCCAAGAACTCGGTTCGGTCTAAACGAGCAATCAAATCCTCTTCGCGCAAGTGAGCTTGCACCAGGTCGCTGAGATGACGGACCGCATGATTGAGGGCCTCCACCCCATGCAGAGACTCGATCACCGGAACGCGGTCGAGCGCCACATGCAAAATCGAGACGCGCCGTTTCCGAACTCGGGCGCGCCGAATGAACCGCGGGAACACCCGACCAATCCGGTCAGCTCGCAACACCCCAGTGTCCGGATCGAGCAAACGGCTTTGGTCGCTCGGGCCCCGCGTTTTAAGCGGCTCCGTCCCGACCGCCTGAGCGAGAGCGCCATCGCCGACTTGAACCGGGTTGTTGAGTTGTTCCCGTGCCTCCGCCAGCAAGTCCTTGGTTCGACGAACCGATGGTTTGGCCACCGCGACACCAACCCGTCCGCGCGGTAATCGGGCCACCAACGCCTCCAAGCGTTCGGGATCGGCGGCCAACACCCAGGCATAGGAGTTGTCGTCCAACTGGAACGCGCGATCCACCGCGCGAAACGACCCAAGGCCTTGCTCGGGAGAAACCACCAGTACCGCGCAAGGCGCATCGCGGCGGGCGTGTACCTCCGAGACCGCCAATTCGATCTGCTCCTCCGGCGAACGCGCCGATGCGAGGGTCTCGTAGCGATAGCGACTCAGCGCGAACGCGACCAAGGCGAACGTGAGACCAAGAACCAGCGCGCTCTGCAACAATAGGGTAATGATTTCCGGACTCACGAGGGCGCAAGCAATCCGTACACCCGCCTGCTGTCAAGAACCCGCTGCAAACACCGAACCATCGCTCCTCCATCGTCGCGTCATCGACCTTGCGAAACGCGACCGCCCGCGTATGCCAAATTCGTGGAACGAAACTATTACAAACCAGTCAAGCCGGAGCAGCTCGCCGAACTCGTCGCCCGTCTGGCCGAACAGGATGTTCACCTTCCCGAACCACCAAGCGAGCAGCCGCTTCGGTTCACCGGCCCACACGGAATCGAATTGCAGAGCAGCTACGACCCCGTTCAACTTCGCTTCGAACTCACGATCCTACGCAAACCTTTTCTGATTCCCTCCGCGCACATCTGGACCCGGGTGGCCAAAGCCATGGCTCCGTTCGAAGACGACACCTGAGAACGGTCGCTGAAACGAACCACCAAACCCAAAATTTGGGCGAAAAGGATTCGTAAAAAAAACGCGGGGCCTTCCAAGTTGGAAGGCCCCGCTAGAGAAGGAAGGTAACAGAAATTCTGTTCCCTCTTAACCCCATATATGTGTGGACCATTCGCTATGGTCAACAGGATTGAACTCAGTTTTCACGGACTTCTTGTTAAAAAGCCTGTTAATAACCTCCTAAACCCTGCTTTTACAGTACCTTGTGGAACAAGCACTTGCCCACACGGGGTTCCTGTTCCAGAATGTTTTCCTTGAAATTAGATACAGTATTTTGAGGCCGGAATTGCTCTCGATTCCATCGTTCCGGCCCCGATCTTCAATTTCGCCCTACCTATGGAGCCAATTCGCGGTAGAGGTTTGCCGTTTCGGCGGCAGCGCGCTGCCATGAAAATCGACTCGTCTGATCCAAGCCTTTGGCAATAAGGGACTTGCGCAAGTCATCACTTTTCAGAACCGATGCCATCCCAGCCACAAGCGCTGCTGGGTCATTCGGCTGAACATAAACTGCAGCCTCACCAGCCACTTCGGGAAGACTGCTCGACCGAGCACACACCACCGGCGTGCCGTAAGCCATCGCCTCCAACACTGGCAATCCAAAACCCTCATAAGAGGAAGGGAACGCCAATTGCTGGGCCTGGCGATAATGATCGATCAATGTCGCATCGTCCACCGAACCAAGAAACAGCACCCGCTCCGCCAAGCCGAGTTCGCGAACGCGCGCCGGTGCTTCCGGGTAGCGCGGATCCTCCGGACCAATGATGCGCAGTTGCAAACCGGCGGTGTCGTCGGGATGCTGTCGAAGCAGTTCGGCGAATGCGTCCACCAACAAGACCAGATTCTTGTACGGATCGCGTCGGCCGACCGAGAGAATAAACGGCGGCAAGGTGGCGGCGGAGTCGTCCGGAGGGGCGACCGGGTGAAAGCCGTTATAGATGACGCGAATCTTCTGTTGCGCAACGCCAAGTTTGGCATGGATGTCGCGTTTGGTGTTTTCGCTCACCGCAATGACCGCCGCGGCGCGTCGAACGCAGCGCTTGAGCACCGCCGGGAACAGAAAGGGAATTTTCGATTTGCGCGAACGCGGCGCATAGTTCGGCACCATCAGCGGAATCAGGTCGTGGACCGTGAGGATCGTTCGGGGCAAGCGGCCGAGCAGCGGCAACATGTAGTTTGTTCCATGATAAATGGCGTCACTCGTGGCTTCGTCCGTGAGCGCGGCCAGATCGCGCGGCAGCTGACGCTGATTTGCCAGCGAGTTCGGACCGTAAGCAAAAATCGCCGACTCGAACGGATGCCCGGTCTCGGCCGCAAGCCGGTCGCGCAAGGCCGCGTTCTCGAACAGCAACGTCACCCGGTCGGACGGTTCGAGCTCGGGCGGCAAATGCCGAACCAGTTCACGCGTGTGCACGCCGATGCCGGAGATGGCGTCGAAGATCCAACGGGTGTCGAGAACGAGGTGCATGAACGGCACGTATAGAAGTGGGCGCGATGCAGAACAAGCCGAGAGCGTTCGCGGTTTGGCGCAAACGCCGCGCAGCCGTTTTTAAAAAAGATCAGCCGAGCTTCTTTTTTCTGAAGAAGATGGGTCCTTCAGGTCTGCGAAATATCAAATGTTTTGGTAGCGAGCAGCATTCTAGGTCACCGAAAGCGGCATATCATGTCGGGGCGTTTGCTCAGTCAAGAGAACTGCGCCGGTGGGATAAAAAAGATCCATCAAAGCCCTCCACAAGTTTATGGCAGAACCTTGCCATAGTGTGGCAGAGTTCTGCCATAGTGTGGCAAGAGTCTGCCACTCTATGGCAAGAGTTTGCCACAGGCCCGAACGGGCGAAATCGCACGATGAACCGAACCGAAACCAACTGGGAACGCCTTTCCTCCGCCCTCGCCGAGGACCGGTTGGCGCACGCCTACATCATTCAAGGCCACGCCAAACGCGAAGGCCGACGCTTCGTGCAGCGTCTCTGTGCGGCGCTGTTTCCGGACGCGGTCGCGCGGGTCGAGGCGGGTTCGCACCCGGACATCCTCAGCGTCGAACCCCAGTCCAAAAGCCGCACCATCTTGGTCAAACAAATCGAGGCGGTGGTCGGACGGGTGCAACAGAAGTCGTTCGAGGGCGGCTGGAAAGTCGCAGTGATCTACGACGCCGACCGCATGGCCGCCGCCGGCGCCAACAAGTTGCTGAAAACGCTCGAGGAGCCGCCCGGCAAAACCCTCCTGCTGCTCGTGACCGAACAACCGAAGGCGCTGCTGGCCACGATCCTGTCGCGCTGCCAACAACTCGCACTCGACCCGGAGTCCGAAGAAGACGAACCCTGGCGCGCGCCGCTGCTGGCCATTCTCGAACAGGGCCCGCCGCGTTCGCCGCTGGCCGCCAAACAACAAGCCTCGATGGTCAAAGGCCTGCTCGACGCGGTCAAAGACGAGGTCACCAAACAAGTGACCGCCGCTGAAAAAGCTAGCGGCGCGGAACTCGACAAAGCGGTGATCGACGCGCGCGTCACCGCCCGCGTGAAGGCGACCACCAAGGAAGTGTTGGTGTCGATCCAACGCTGGTACCGCGATCTGTTTCTCGCCTCGCTCGACGTTCCCGACACGCACTTTGCCCACCCCGAACACGCCGATCGCATCCGCGAACTCGCGTCCGGCGTGACCTACACCAAAGCGCTGGCGCGTCTGCGCAAGATCGAGGACGCGGCCAAGCGGATGGAATACAATCCAAACGCCCAAGCCCTGCTCGAGTCCGGACTGGGCTGAGAGCAACCGCAGGTTCCGAAACGCCGAACAGACCTCTTTGCGCGTTTGCTGCGGTCGATATCGTCCACCACGTCCACCAAAAGGAACCGCAGGTTACCGAAACCTCCGCGCCTCCGTGTTCTCCGTGGTTGAGCTTGCGCGGCGTGTGCTGCGGATACGCTTTACATTGAAACCATATTTTGGACACGCTTGATCCCAAGCGAAAGGATGACCCGAACCAAAGTCTGCTGCAATCGTGGTCGTCCTCAACCGCACCGGCTCGGGAGGCCCCTCGCCCTCCAGGTTTTTGATGTTGAACGATCCAGAACTGCTATAAGATTCATAGAACTTGCCGTGATCCCAAAAGCTGTGATTGCTTCGAAATAATGCGTCCACTTTTTATCAACCTTCCCGAACAGCCTTGTCTCGCTTGGACAGTGGCTTGGCTGGCGGCCTCACGCCAGCCCGAACGCGCGGTGTCTGTCCGGATCCCGGCGGACTCGGCGGTGCTCGGTTGGCAGCCGGTCGGCAGCCGCGTTCTGCGTCCAGAAACGGACGCGCCGGAAACCTTGTTCGCGTTTTGCAAAGACAACGACGTAGAAGTGGAAACCTGCGGACAATTGTTTATCGGCGGGCACTTGGACACAGCCCGCCTGCTGGATCTGTTCCAATCCGCGTCGCGGCGCCGCCTGAACGTGCTCAATTTGCCGCCGGACGGCTTGCGCTCGCGCTATCCGGAGGCCGGCTTCGACAAAGGCGTTCGCGGGCTTTTGGATTTGGACGCGGCGCGGATTGATCTCGACGCGCTGGGTTCGGCATTGCGCCAACGCGCGCTCGAACTTGGCGTTCAGGAAAGTGCTACAACGCGCCCGCGTGGGTGCCTCCACCTGCGGCGCGGCAAGGCGCCGGTTCGGATTGCGCGGCACGGCCAGCTCATTCCCACCCTCGACGTTCCATGCATCCTCTCCGGCCTGCCCGAACCCGATCTGGCGGAACTCGTGCCCGTTCTCAATGCTCGCTGCAGCAGCATGCCGAGTATCGTGGTGCGTCCTGCCTGGCGAACGTGGCTGCCGGGGCGACAGGGCTTGGTTCGGCATCAGAAACGTTGGGAAGACTTTCACGAGCTTCTGCCCGACAAGTTGCCGGACGGCTTGGTGGATCGAGAAGCGCCGTTCGCAAACAGCATGCGCACAACGATTGATGCCGGACCGAGCGGATCTCCCCTGCCCTTCGAGTGCCGTGACGAAGGACGGCTATTCGGAGCGGCGCCGGAGCCGATTGATTTGTTTCGCGTTGCCGCAAGGATCGTGGAGGAGCTGGGTTGAATCGCCCTTCTTCTTCAACATCAAAATCTGGAGGGCGAGGGGCCTCCCGAGCCGGTGCGCTAGGTTGAATCGCCCTTCTTCTTCAACATCAAAAACCTGGAGGGCGAGGGGCCTCCCGAGCCGGTGCGGTTGAGGACGACCGAGATGCGGCAGACCTTGGTTCGGGTCATCCCTTCGCTTGGGATCAAGCGTGTCCAAAATATAAAAATTAGAGAACACTGGTGCAGCCTCAATTTTATATTTCTGGAATTTCTGAATCAAGAACCTGGAGGGCGAGGGGCCTCCCGAGCCGGTGCGGTTGAGGGCGACCGAGATGCAGCAGACGCTGGTTCGGGTCATCTATTCGCGTGGATCAAGCGTGTCCCAAATATAAAAATTAGAGAACACTGGTGCAGCGTCAATTTTATATTTCTGGAATTTCTGGATCAAAAACCTGGAGGGCGAGGGGCCTCCCGAGCCGGTGCGGTTGAGGGCGACCGAGATGCAGCAGACGCTGGTTCGGGTCATCTATTCGCTTGTCCTAACCATCCTCTGCCTGCAAGGGGATCATCGCTCCACCAGCGCAAGCCCGAGGTGAAGGAAAAGGATAATGCAGTATCCGGCTCTTCGATTGCAGATCAGTCAAGCGGCTTGGCTTTCATCTTCTCTTTCCGCTTTGCTAACCCCAACCGGCTGGAAGCGCGGTTGTTGCGATACCGGCTGGAAGCACGGTACTACCGTCGCACCTTCGCGGTGGACTTGGCGTTCCGCATCACACGGCAAGGAACGACATCTCGAACGGATCAACCGAAGATTCGACCATTCCCTTGTCCCCATTCCCCTGTCCAACGAACGACATCAGAGAAGCACAGACGTTTAAACAGACCGCCAAGGTTTATGGCCTACAGATCCCGGTTTCGCCGCAGAAATTTTTCAATCTCGCGGCGCTGTTTCTTGGTCGGTTTCTGCAAGGGAATCGGATTTGCTTGGTGCGCGAGACGGCGTTGTTCGGCACCGGCTTTGCGCGCCTCGATGCTCTCTTCGGACTCGGTATAAAGCTGTTGCGCAATGTCAGCCGAGCCGCGTTTGTCGGACAAACCATCGACGATGATGTTCCACTCCAGCGTGCCCTTTCGGATGCGCAGAGTCTGGCCGATTTTGATCGCGCGGCTCGGCTTGGTTCGGTCGCCGTCGACGTGCACCTTGCCGCCACTGATCGCGGTCGTCGCCTGGTTGCGCGTTTTGTAAAAGCGCGCAGCCCAAAGCCATTTGTCGAGCCGAACAGATTCGGGCGCGCCGTTTCCGACCGCTTGTTTGCTGGATGATTTTGCCATGTGGTCTATCAGGAGTCATGCAAGCTACCACGTTTCTTACCTTGGCGCTAGTCACCACCTTCGTTCTTCCCACGTGCGTGCTCAATCATCGATTGCAGCGTCGTTCTGCGCCGGGCGGCAACTGATTTCGCGCGCGCTAAGAGTTCGTCTGGAAGTTCAATGGTCGTTTTCATCAGATGGGCGCCCGGATGGGGTTGAGGTCTCCGTGCAAGGCATATCACCGTCGCCCTGTTCAAACACTAGATTATGGGTTGTATTCTAGCTATTCCGGGTCCAAGGGTGTCCCAATTTTGGAAAATAACATGACAGATTTTAGTAAAGCAGAACGCACCTTTAAACTCTCCTCCGGCAAGGAGATCACCTACTTTTCACTGAAATTCCTCGAGGAGTCCGGCCTCGTGAAACTCGACCGCCTGCCCTACTCGGTAAAGGTGCTGCTCGAGTCGCTGGTGCGCATGCAGCCGCACGCCGCCTACGAGGCCAAGCACATCACTGACTACTGCGGCTGGGACCCGAAGGCCACCGAACGCGACGAGTTCCCGTACATGCCCTCGCGCGTGCTGCTGCAAGACTTCACCGGCGTGCCCTGCGTGGTCGACCTCGCGGCGCTGCGTTCGGCGCTGGACAACGCTGGCTACGATCCGACCGCAATCGAACCGCAGATCCCGGTCGACTTGGTGATCGATCACTCGGTGCAGATCGACGAATACCGCGGCGCGGACTCGATCGACCGCAACCTCGAACTCGAGTTCGAACGCAACCACGAACGCTACGTCTTTCTCCGCTGGGGACAGGGCGCGTTCGGCAAGCTGCGCATCCTGCCACCCGGCCTCGGCATCTGCCACCAGGTCAACATGGAATATCTCGCGTCCTGCGTCGGCACCCGCGAAGAAAACGGCAAGACCATCGCCTTCCCCGACACCCTCGTCGGCACCGACTCGCACACCACGATGATCAACTCGATGGGCGTTCTTGGTTGGGGCGTTGGCGGCATCGAAGCGGAAGCCGCGATGCTCGGCCAACCGATTCCGATTCTCACACCGAAGGTCGTCGGCTGCCGCCTCGTCGGCAAACTCGCCCCTGGCGCGATGCCCACCGACGTCGCGCTCGAAGCCACCCGCGTGTTGCGCGAAAAAGGCTGTGTCGGGCAGTTCGTCGAATACTTCGGACCCGCCCTGGCCCACCTCACCGTCGCCGACCGCGCGCCGATCGCCAACATGTCGCCCGAATACGGCGCGACCATGGGCTTCTTCCCGATCGACGCGAACACGGTCGAGTACCTGCGCATGACCGGCCGCGATGCCGAACACTGCGAACTGGTCGAAGCCTACTGCCGCGCCCAAGGCCTGTGGCGCGGCGAAGACGCGCCCGAACCGGAGTTCACCGACACCGTCGAAATCGATCTCAGCACCCTCGTCCCCTCGCTCTCCGGACCCAAACGTCCGCAGGACAAAATCAGCGCCAAGACGCTGCACACCGCGTTCCGCGAACAAGTACTCGCGCCGGTCGGCCCGAAAGGCTTTGGCGAAGACGAAAGCAAACTCGCCCAGACCGCCGACGCCGGCGAACACGGCGTGATGAAAACCGGCGACGTGGTCATCGCGTCGATCACCTCCTGCACCAACACCTCAAACCCCTCGCTGCTGATCGGTGCCGGTCTCGTCGCCAAGAAAGCGGTCGAGTTCGGACTCAAAGTGCCGTCCTACGTAAAGACCAGCCTCGCGCCGGGTTCGCGCGTGGTCACCCAGTATTTGAAAGACACGGGCCTGATGCCCTACCTCAACGAACTCGGCTTCCACGTGGTCGCGTACGGCTGCACCACCTGCATTGGTAATAGTGGGCCACTGCTTCCCGAGATCGAGGCGGCCATCGACCGCGCCGGTAAAGACAATCAACTGCTGGTGTCCTCCGTCGTGTCCGGCAACCGAAATTTCGAGGGCCGCATTCACCCGCTCACGCAAGCCAACTACCTCGCCTCGCCGCCGCTGGTGGTCGCCTACGCGCTGCGCGGCAATGTCGGCATCGACCTCTACGACGAGCCGCTCGGCCAAGACAACGAAGGCAACGATGTGTTCCTGAAAGACATCTGGCCGACCCACGAGGAAATCAACGCCCTGCTCGGCACCGCCAACAACCCCGACATCTACAACAAGATGTACGAGGACGTGGTCGGCCTGAGTCCGACCTGGAACAACCTGCCGAACATCACCACCCCGGTGTTCGAATGGGCAGACGACTCGACCTACATCCGCGAACCCAGCTTTTTTGATGGCATGACCCTCGACGTCGGCGAACCGCAAGACATCACCGGTGCGAGCGCCCTGCTACGCCTCGGCGACTTCATCACCACCGATCACATTTCCCCGGCCGGCAAGATTCCCGAAGGCCCGGCGATGGATTACCTCACTAGTAACAACGTGGCGAAGAAAGACCTCAACAGTTTTGGTTCGCGCCGCGGCAACCACGAAGTGATGATGCGCGGCACCTTCGCCAACATTCGCATCAGCAACCAACTGGTCGACATGGACGGTGGCTGGACCATCCACCACCCGACCGGCGACCAGCTTTCCGTGTTCGACGCCGCCGCGCGCTATCGCATGTCCGGCACCCCGCTGGTGGTCATCGCCGGCGAAAACTACGGCGCCGGATCGAGCCGCGACTGGGCCGCCAAAGGCACCTTCCTGCTTGGCTGCAAAGCCGTGATCGCAAAATCCTTCGAACGCATCCACCGCAGCAACTTGGTGCAGATGGCGGTGCTGCCGCTGGAGTTCACCGGCGGTGCGGACGCTGATTCGCTCGGCCTCGACGGCACCGAAACCTGGGACATCAGCGGCGTTGCCGAGGATCTCAAGCCGGGCAAAATTTTGAAAGCCAAGGTGACCAGCAATGACGGCAGCACGCAGGAGTTCGATCTCAAGTGCCGCATCGACAGCGCGATCGAAGTCGACTACTTCCGCCACGGCGGGATTTTGCAGTACGTCCTGCGTGACGTGATGACCGACAACGAGCCCGTCAAAGCTTAACGTCGCAGCGCCCAGGCCGACCGGTATGACGAGGCACCTTCGCACTCTCAGCATCCTGCTTGTCACCATATTGGCAAGCGGATGCAACAAAACGACCAAGCCGGTGACCGCCGTGCCGGTTGCGAATTGGTCGTTCAAGTTCGTCAAATCGACGCCGCACGAGCGGACCGATTACACGCAGGGCTTGGCGTTCAGCGACGGCGTTTTTTTTGAAAGCACCGGACAGTACGGCGAGTCGAAGTTACGCAAAGTCCGACTGCGTGACGGCGCGTCCTTGAACAAAGTCAACTTGGCCCGCGAGTACTTCGGCGAAGGTCTCACGGTTGTGAACGGTCGCATCTACCAACTCACTTGGAAGGCGGGCCACTGCTTCGTGTACGACAAAGAGACGTTCGAAGTAGTCGACCATTTCAACTATGCGGGCGAAGGCTGGGGACTGACCCACGACGGTTCGCAGTTTGTGATGAGCAACGGCTCGGCGGATCTGCAGTTTCTCGACACGGCCACGTTCGAAGTGACCAAGCGGATCACGATCCACAACAACGGTCGACCCCAGCGGAACCTCAACGAACTCGAGTTCGTCGACGGTCTGATTTACGCCAATATTTACGGCTTCGACTTCATTGTCGTGATCGATCCCGCGCAGGCGGCGGTGGTGGCCAAAATCGATTGCAAAAAGTGGGTCGAACGCGCCCGCCGTCTGCACAAACGCAGCGAAGTGCTGAATGGCATCGCGCACAATCCCGCGTCCGGGAACTTTTTCATCACCGGGAAAGATTGGCCGATCATGTTCGAGTTGGCGTTGGAGAAAAGCGCCGAGTAGCACGTTGCGGGATCCATTCCGGGTTCCCTATTCACTCGGGCTTCACTTACTGCGGCGCTGCGCCAAGAACTGGATCAGGGCCTGGTCATATGGAGTCTTCGTGTTCATCGGAACGTAGGATGCTTGAATCGCGCCGCAGCCTTTTTCGATTTTCTCAAGGAAGCTATTTACGCGTTTGAGGTACTCGCGGCGGATGGCGTTGGGTTCGACGTTGATCGCGTGGTCAACGCCTTCGAGATCGCGGAAACGGTGGAATTTCTTGAACGGAAAGTGTCGTTCCTCGTCGGCCATCACGTGAAAGATAATAACCTCATGATTGCGGTGGGCGAAGTGCTGCAAGCCGTTGAGAATCTCGTCGGGATCGTCGAAGAGATCGCTGATGACGAGCACGAGACCGCGCGGGGAGATGCGTTCGGCGATGTCGTGAAAGGTGGCGGCGACGCCGGATTGCTTAGACGGTTTGGTGTCGGTGAGTTCTTCGACGATGGCGCGAATTTGTGACTTGCGCGTCTTGGGCGGCAGGTAGTTGCGCACCTCCGTGTCGAAGGTGACCAGTCCGGCGGAGTCTTGCTGCTTGATGAACAGGTAGGCGAGCGCGGCGGCGACCCGGCGGGCATAATCGAACTTGGACAAGCCCTCGGCGGCAGCCTTGCCGCGGTAGCCCATCGAGCCGGAGGCGTCGACCAGCAGGGTCGCGCGCAAGTTGGTTTCCTCGATGTATTGCTTGATGTAATAGCGGTCGGCTTTGCCGAGCACGCGCCAGTCGAGGTCGCGAGGCGAGTCGCCTGGCGAGTAGGGCCGGTGTTCGGCGAACTCAACCGAGGCGCCGCGGTTCGGACTGGCGTGGCGGCCGGAGATCGGACCTGCCATGCGGCCGCGCGCGAGAAAGCCGATGCGGGCAATGCGTTCGGTGGTTTCGGGCGGCAGGATTTCCATGCGGGCAACGTGGTACGCGGCAACGGTTGAGTAAATGAAATACTGAATTCGCGTAATTCGCGTAGTTTAAAGTGCGAGGTTGTCCTCGTCGGGCGGCCGGCCTCCCACTTTAAACAAATCCAGCAATACAGTTGTTGGCAGAACCAAGGCAAGGGTGCTCATCCCGAACGGAGCCGGTCTCCCGCTTTCTGCTACGAGACGCTACGATGGACGGATCAGGATTTTGCCGTCACGGGATTCGCCGGCGGCGTGGGTGAGCGCTTTGGCCCAGTCGGCGAGAGAATAGGTGGCGGCGACCCGGACGTTGAGTTCGGACTTGGCCAGAACTTGCATCAGCGCGTGGATTTGCGCGGGCGGGGTGGTCTGGTACCAGCGGCTGATCCAATAGCCGCGGGCGCGCAGATCTTTGAAGATCAACGACGCGTTGCCGAGCGTGAAGGGTTCACGCGACATGGCGCCATACGTGACAATGGTGGCGGAAGGGCTGAGACATTTACTGAGCAGTTTGAGCATCTTGCCGCTGGTGGCGTTGAGTCCGAGCATGACGGGGGCGCCGCCGGTGATCTCTTTGACCGCGTCTTTGGAAAAACTCTCGGCGGTGAAAACAGCATCGGCCCCGATCGCGGTGAGTTCGTCGACCAGTTCGTCGCGGCGAACGAGGTTGATGGTGCGCAGGCCTTGCGCTTTTGCGAGCTGGATGACGCAGCGGCCGACCCCGGAGTTTGCCGCGTTCTGCGCGAGCCAGCCGCCTTCGGGCAAGGTGACGATCTCGTTGATCATGTTGTACGCGGTGGGCGGATTGACCGCGAGCATCGCGGCTTGTTCGTCGCTCAGCGCGGGTTCGTTTATCGGAATCAAGCGCTTGGCTTTTTCGATAAATCCACCGGACCACCAGCCAAGTCGCATCGGCGCAATCACGCGGGTGCCGGGCGCGAACAGGGCGGAATCGACATCCGCGCCGACCGACTCGACCACGCCCACGCCTTCGGCGCCGGCGGTCGCGGGCAGCGGCGGAAGGATCCCGTAGGTGCCGGCGATGACATTGAAGTCGGCGGGGTTGACGACGGCGGCGAGCACGCTGACGCGGACTTCGCCGGGACCCGGTTCGGGGAGGTCGCGTTGGTGGAGTTTGAGGACCTCGGCGGGGGGGCCGAACGCGGTGAGTTGCAGTTCTTGAATCTTCATATCCGCCCTCCCTAGGTCAGGGAGGGCGGATTGAAGAGCATAAACTCAGTCGCTTGGGCGGGAATTACTTGATGATTTCAATCACGCGTTCAGCAGCGGCGCGGAAGTACAGCGCTCGTTTGCCTTCGGCTTGCAGGGACTCGCCTTCGAGTTGCAAAGGACGCACTGGATCGGTGACATCGAGAGCACGGGCGCCTTGATCGACATTGTCGACCAGATAGTTGGCGTCTTCGGACCCGGTCAGGAAGCGGGCGGCCTCGATCATGTGAGTGGTGCCGGGTTCGGGGGTCGCGTCGATGACCGGAATGGCGATGGTGTCTTGGAGTTCGCCTTCGAGTCGCGTGGTGATCTCTTCGAGGTGGTAGCGACCGCCGACGGCACCGCGGTCGAGGATGCTGTAGGCTCCCCCACCCTGTGCGAGGACAAGGATGTCCTGAACGGGCCGGAGTTCGCCTTCGGCGGTTTCAACGTAGACGAAGAAGCCGAGGGTGTCGTCTTCCCAGGCGGTGACCCAGTGCAACAGAACTCCTTCTGCGGTTTGTTCGGCGTCAAAGGACTCGAGGCCTATGGCGGTCGGTTCGGGGGCGAACCCAAAGTCGCGGAGGTCGTCGTATTCGCCGGGTCCGAGGGTGGTCGTGTAGACGAGCGTCGTGCTTTGCATCGTGAGGTTCGACGGCACCGTGGTGACGTCCACTTCCACGATGTAATTGCCGACCGGCAAGTCATCGAAGATGTAGGTACCGTTGGTTCCGGTGATCGTGGTGCCAATCAGCGTGCCCAGATCGTCGTAGAGATTGACGGTGATTCCCTGAAGGCCGAGTTCGGAGAGGTCTTCATTGGCGGGGTCGCCATCGACGTTCAAGTCGATCCACACGGTGTCGCCGACCGAGGCACTCGGATAGATGCCGAGATCGAGGGTCAGGTCTTCACTTCCGGGCGGCAGGGCTCCGGTCGGTTCGGAGAAGCCGTCGCTGGCGACACTCGCATCGGAGTCGGCGGCGTCGTCACCCTGATGGGCCGGGGATACGTAATAGCCTTCGGGCAGGGTCGAAAAGTCGAACTGCACTTGGTAATCGCCAGCGGGCAGGTTCTCGAAGATGTACTTGCCGTCGGTGTCGGTGGTGGTTTCGCCGAGGACAATGGTCGAGCCGGTCTCATAGAGAAGAACTCGGACGCCTTCGACGCCGGACTCGCTGTCGTCCTGTATGCCGTCGGCATCGAGATCGTACCAGACGTAGTCGCCGACCCGGACCGGAAGCGGTTCGGGCTCCATGATGGTGACCTCCGCCGGGTCCTGGTCGTCTTCGTCACCGTTGCGGTTGTCGGTCGCGTTGTCGGCACCGAACATGTCATCTTCGAGATTGAAGTTCGGGGTCGAATCGACGTCCGGAAGGCCGTTGCCGAAGTCGGCGATTTCCGCCCAGTTTTGCAGGCTGTCGCCGGTCTGCAGATCGTCGCTGAGGACGACCGTGATGTCGACCTCAACCTCTCCGCCTGGCGGCAGGCTGTCGGGCAGGGTGATGGTCGCGGTGTTGTTTGGTCCGGCGGTCCAGGCGGGATCGGCCAAGGTCATGGACGGGGTCATGTAATCGATAATGGTGATCGGCGACACGGCGGCAGCGCCTTGGTTGTAGACGGTGATCGTGTAACTCACGGTGGCGCCGGGTTCGACGGTGGCGGTCTGTCCGGAGGCGAGTTCTTTGATCAGTGCCAGGTCGTAGACTGGCGGGTTGACCATGATGGTGGCTGGGTCGTGGTCGTCCTCGTCGCCGTTGCTGTTATCGGTGACATCGTCTTCGCCGAACGGGTCGGTGTTGTCGCCGTCCGGGGTGGAGTCGGCATCGGGGATGTCCGAGTTGTCGTCGGAAATCTCAGCCCAGTTGATCACCGGACCAGAGAGGCTGATGCCGGTGGCGAGGGTGATGTCGACCGTGGCTTCGCTGCCGGAATTGACCGGGCCGGGGACGATGATGGTGGCCGTGTTGTTCGGCCCAGCCATCCAGTCGGCGTCGGCGAGGCTGAAGCCGGCGGGAATGTAGTCGGTGAGTTCGACGTTGGTCGCGGGGATGTCGCCTTGGTTGATGATGGTCAGCGTGAAGGTGACGTTGTCGCCGGCGGTCACGGTTCCAGCTTGGCCGATGGCGAGCGTTTTAACAAGGGCGAGGTCAAACGCGGGCGGTGGTTCGACGGTGACCGTTGCGGGGTCGTGGTCATCCTCGTCGCCGTTGAGGTTTTCAGTGACATTGTCGCCGCCGAAGGGGTCGGTGTTGTCGCCGTCCGGGGAGGAGTCGGCGTCCGGCGTGTCGGAATTGTCATCGGAGATCTCGGCCCAGTTGGTGACCGGACCCGCGAGGGTGGCGGCGATCGCGAGCGTGATATCGACAAAGGCTTGCGTCCCCGGCGCGATGGGTCCGGGCAGGATGGTGGTGGCGGTGTTGTTCGGCCCAGCCGTCCAGTTGGCGTCGGCGAGACTGAGGCCGGCGGGGAGGTAGTCGGTTAGTTCGACGTTGCTGGCCGGCTGCGCGCCTTGGTTGATCACGGTGACGCGGAAGGTGACGGTGCCGCCGGCGGCGACGGTGTCGGACTGGCCGGGAGCGAGGGTTTTGATCAAGGCCAGATCAAAGGCGGGCGCGGGTTCGATGGTGATCTCGGCGGGGTCGTGATCGTCTTCGTCGCCGTTTCCATTGTCGGTGACATCATCGCCGCCAAAGGGATCGGTGTTGTCGCCGTCGGGAGTCGAATCGCTGTCCGGCGTGCTCGAGTTGTCGTTCGAGATCTCGGCCCAGTTGGTGACGGGTCCGGTCAGGTTCGGCGCGATCGCAAGGGTGATGTCGATGGCGGTCTGCCCCGTCGGGAACAGCGGTCCGGGCACGATGGTGGTCGCGGTGTTGTTCGGGCCAGCGGTCCAGTCGGGATCGGCAAGACTCAAACCAGTGGGAATGTAGTCGGTGATCTCGATGTTGGTCCCGGGCAGGTCGCCCTGGTTTGTCAGGGTGATCCGGAAGGTCACGGTGCCGCCGGCGGTGGCGGTGGGGCTCTGTCCGGGGGCCAGCGTTTTGACCAAGGCCAGGTCGAACGAAGCCGGAGACTCCACGGTGAGTTCGGCGGGGTCGTTGTCGTCCTCGTCACCATTGCTGTTGTCGGTGACATCGTCGCTGCCGAAGGGGTCATTGCCCGTGTCGGTGTCTGGGGTGCTGTCGACGTCCTCGACCGGACCGTCGGGACCGTCTTGGCCGGTGATTTCGGACCAGTTGACCAAGGTGCCGGTGGTACCGGCGTCGATGGTGAACGTGATCGGCAACGTGGTGCTGCCACCGGGGGCGAGCGGATCGGCGATGGTCGCGGTGATCAGTCCGCCGACTAAGGACCAGTTGGCGTCGGGAACCAGCGTCAGGCCAGTCGGAGGTGCGTCAACGAGTCCGATGTTCGAGGCGGTCATGGTGCCTTGATTGGTGACCATGATCGTGAAGGTCACAGAGTTGCCGGGAGCAAACGGACCGGAGGAGCTGAGCACTTTGATCAAGGCCAAGTCCATGAACTCGCCAACCGGAACTTCGGCCGGGTCGTGGTCGTCTTCATCGCCGCCGCTGTTGTCGGTGACGTTGTCGCCGCCGTAGTTATCGTCGTCCTCGTTGTTGTTCGGCGTGGAGTCGATGTCGTCGGCGGGGCCGTTGGGGCCGTCTTGGCCGGTGATCTCGGACCAGTTGGTGATCACACCGGTGACGTCGGCATCGATCGTGAAGGTGATCGGAAGCGTCGTGCTGCCAGCGGGTGCGAGCGGTCCGGCGATGTTGGCTGTGATGAGACCGCTGACCAGCGACCAGTTGGCGTCCGGAACCAGAGTCAGGCCGGCAGGCGCATAGTCGACCAGGCCAATGTCCGTGGCGGTCATCGTGCCTTGGTTGGTCACCATGATGGTGAAGGTTACGGGATCGCCAGGAAGGAACGGACCGGCCGAGCTCAGCACTTTCGTCAGGGCGAGATCCATGAAGGGCTCTACAGTTACCGGAGCCGGATCGTGGTCGTCCTCGTCGCCGTTGCTGTTGTCGGTGACATTGTCGCCACCGTAGTTGTCGTCGCCGGCGTCGTTGTTCGGGGTGCTGTCGATGTCGTCGGCGGGGCCGTTCGGGCCGTCTTGTCCAGTGATCTCGGACCAGTTGACCAAGGTCCCGGTCACACCGGCATCGATGGTGAAGGTGATTGGCAGCATGGTGCTACCGCCGGGTGCGAGCGGTCCGGCGATGTTGGCCGTGATCAGTCCGCCAGAGAGAGACCAGTTGGCGTCGGGCACTAGAGTCAAACCACTCGGGGGGTAGTCGACGAGACCGATATTCGAAGCGGTCATCGTGCCTTGGTTGGTGACCATGATCGTGAAGGTCACCGGGTCGCCGGGAATAAACGGACCAGCGGAGCTGAGCACTTTAGTCAGCGCCAGATCCATGAACTCGTTCACCGTCACCGGTGCCGGGTCGTGATCATCTTCATCGCCGTTGCTGTTGTCGGTGACGTTGTCACCGCCGTAGTTGTCGTCGTCCTCGTTGTTGTTCGGGGTGGAGTCGATGTCGTCGGCGGGGCCGTTCGGACCGTCTTGACCAGTGATCTCGGACCAGTTGACCAAGGTGCCGGTGACGCCGGCATCGATGGTGAAGGTGATCGGCAAGGTGGTGCTGGCGCCCGGTGCGAGCGGACCGGCGATCGTGGCGAGGGCTTGTCCGCCCGACATGGACCAATTCGTGTCCGCGACCAAAGTCAGACCGGCGGGCGGATAGTCGGCAAGGCCAATATTCGAGGCGGTCATCGTGCCTTGGTTGGTGACCATGACAGTGAAGGTCACGGGATCGCCAGGAAGGAAGGGGCCGGCCGAACTGAGTACTTTGATCAAGGCAAGGTCCATGAACTCGCCAACCGGAACTTCGGCCGGGTCGTGGTCGTCTTCATCGCCGCCGCTGTTGTCGGTGACGTTGTCGCCGCCGTAGTTGTCGTCGTCCTCGTTGTTGTTCGGGGTGGAGTCGATGTCGTCGGCGGGGCCGTTCGGGCCGTCTTGGCCGGTGATCTCGGACCAGTTGGTGATCACACCGGTGACACCGGCATCAATCGTGAACGTGATCGGAAGCGTGGTGCTGCCAGCGGGTGCGAGCGGTCCGGCGATGTTGGCCGTGATGAGACCGCTGACCAGCGACCAGTTGGCGTCCGGCACCAAGGTCAGGCCGTTCGGCGGGTAGTCGGCCAAGCCGATGTCCGTGGCGGTCATCGTGCCTTGGTTGGTGACCATTACCGTGAAGGTCACAGGGTCGCCGGGAATAAACGGGCCAGCCGAACTCAGCACTTTAGTCAGCGCCAGATCCATGAACTCGTCCACCGTCACCGGTGCCGGGTCGTGATCATCTTCATCGCCGTTGCTGTTGTCGGTGACGTTGTCGCCGCCGTAGTTGTCGTCGTCCTCGTTGTTGTTCGGGGTGGAGTCGATGTCGTCGGCGGGGCCGTTCGGGCCGTCTTGGCCGGTGATCTCGGACCAGTTCGTGATCACACCGGTGACACCGGCATCAATCGTGAACGTGATCGGAAGCGTGGTGCTACCAGCGGGTGCGAGCGGTCCGGCGATGTTGGCCGTGATCAGTCCGCTGACCAGCGACCAGTTGGCGTCCGGCACCAAGGTCAGGCCGCTCGGCGGGTAGTCGGCCAAGCCGATGTCCGTGGCGGTCATCGTGCCTTGGTTGGTCACCATCACCGTGAACGTCACAGGGTCGCCCGGAATAAACGGACCAGCGGAGCTAAGCACTTTAGTCAGCGCTAGATCCATGAACTCGTCCACCGTCACCGGTGCCGGGTCGTGATCATCTTCATCGCCATTGCTGTTGTCGGTGACGTTGTCGCCGCCGTAGTTGTCGTCGTTGGTGCCGTCCGGGGTCGAGTCGATGTCGTCCTCGGGGCCATCAGGACCGTTTTGACCGGTAATCTCAGACCAGTTGGTCAGCACGCCGGTCACGCCGGCATCAATCGTGAAGGTGATCGGAAGCGTAGTGCTGCCGCCGGGCGCAAGTGGGCCGGCGATACTCGCGCTAATCTGACCGCTGACCAGCGACCAGTTGGCGTCCGGCACCAGGGTCAAACCGCTCGGCGGGTAATCCACCAGACCGATAGCGGTGGCGGTCATCGTGCCTTGGTTGGTCACCATCACCGTGAACGTCACCGGATCGCCCGGAACAAACGGACCGGTCGAACTCAGAACTTTAGTCAGCGCTAGGTCCATGAACTCACCCACGGAAACTTCCGCCGGGTCATGGTCGTCTTCATCGCCGTCACTGTTATCGGTGACATTGTCGCCGCCGTAGGGATCGTCGTTCGTGCCGTCCGGAGTCGAGTCGATGTCGTCCTCGGGACCATCTGGTCCGTTCTGACCGGTGATCTCAGACCAGTTGGTCAGCACGCCGGTCACGCCGGCAT
>Ga0209187_1000570_pt1 | contig 59239 bp, 33 predicted proteins | sample BantaG_FD_187430 | JGI IMG/M metagenome (GOLD analysis project Ga0209187, IMG submission 187430) | Marine algal microbial communities from Bantry Bay, Ireland - BantryBay_4 metaG (SPAdes) (version 2) | ecosystem: Host-associated > Algae > Red algae > Unclassified | place: Bantry Bay, Ireland...
ATTGGGGAGCCTGCCCTCAACTTGATTGGGGAGCCTGCCCTCAACTTGATTGGGGAGCCTGCCCTCAACTTGATTGGGGAGCCTGCCCTCAACTTGATTGGGGAGCCTGCCCTCAACTTGATTGGGGGCTGCAATGCATTGCATTCATTGGAACTGGTTTTGAACTTTTGCGCAGACGTAGCATGCTACGTCTCTACATATTCCTTCGTGGCAAAATATTCCCCAAACATCCGTTCCAATGAATGCAATACATTTCCACTCGCATCGGGCGTAGTTTCGCTTATTTAGCTGCGCTGTCGGGAAGTTCGTCCTCCGCGCTTCCCTTTCTTTTTCGCTGGGCAACCGTGAGGATTTCCCTACAGGTTGGTTTATTGGAAATAATATATTCTGTTCGGAATGCGAAGTTTAATGATTACATTAAACAAATGCATTTACATCGCTAAAATTACAAAATAAAAATTTAAAAACCATATTAAAATCAACAAATGCACCGTAGAGACAAGGCATGCCTTATCTACCATCTTGGCTGCATATCGTGGCTGCCCATCGTGGCTGAGACCTTGACTCCTTCAAACGCTGACTGAGGCTCTCGAAATCACAAAAACAAAAGCCCCCAACGCCGACGGCGTTGGGGGCTTTATATTTAATCAAAAAATTCTATTTCAAAATTTCAGTTAAATGCAAATCATTAATCCACAACTGTGAAACGTTCTGTGTATGAATTTTCGCCATTGGTAACTCTATACATATAAAGACCACTGCTCAATTCTGATACATCGTAAACCAATTGTGTATTGCCTGTGCTAAACGATTGTTTTGCAATCACATCCACCAATTGACCGTCAACTTTGTAGATTTCTATTGATAAGAATTCTGAAGATTCTAAATCAATGTCAAACAATACTTTCGTCGTAGCTGGATTTGGGCTAACTGTTACATTCAATCCTGAAATTTCGTTGATGCCCGTTACGCCGTCAGATTTGTATTGTGTTACGTCATAAGGACTGCCATTTGCGCAGAAAGGTGGCGGAGCATAATCAGTCGTAATTGGCAATAAGTTAACTGTTGGTATAAAGCATAAAGCTGGATCAACAGTGTAACAATCAAATGTTCCTGCAGCAGTACTTATTTGTGAATTTAATGAAATCAAATCTAATGCTTCATCGGCACACAATATTGGTGCAGCAGACAAAAGTTGTGGTCTTGGATCATAAGTAAAAGAGGCACAAACGCTATTTACACAACCATTTGAATTTGTAAATTTAGCACAATATTGCTCTGAACCAACTGGAATTACAATCGATGGATTTGATGCATCTGAAATAAAGACACCTCCCGAACTAGCTCCTTCATACCAAGAATAGCTGCCTAATGCTGCCGCATTGCTCACTGTTGGATTTAATCCAAACAAATTAATGCTTTCACCATCACACAAATCTGCTGGTGCTGGTATTGTATTAATATTTAATTGTGGTAAAAATCTAACCGCCACTGGCGCACCAACTACTTCACAATCTGGACAAATGGTTGGGAAAGTACTGTTACAATTTACATTTACTAAGAAATCCCAATCCAATTGATCCGTACCAAATAATCGATTAACAGTAGTAATGCTAATTTGCTCTCCACTTGGATCAGTTGACCATCCATTTTGATTATAGCATTCAGGTCCTGTACAAAAACCTAAGAAAGTAGTACAAGAAACGTGTTTATCATCAATATTAGGAAAGACAGAGTAAATTCCTCCAGGCAATCCACCAATGATGCCAAACAGCGCAGATTCTGCCAATGGTTCTTCTCCGTCTGTTGTCTGATCCTCTACACACAATTCGATATCGTAATTAACCAAGCCTGTACAAAATGGTACTTGCGGAACTCCTAATGTGATCCCACCAATTCCTGGAACCGTAAGTCCATCTGCATTTTCAGTAAAAATAGTTCCTCCTTCATCAATTGCTGTATATGATTGACAAGCAAAAGATAAGAATGGGGTAAAATATAATAAATCACCACAGGCGTTGGTTGGATTAATTAAAGATCTATCATTTACATAAGTTTGGGCTGAAATGCTTCCCGGTGCTCCAAAAGCACCATAAACTCCTCCTATACTTGCATTTATCAATGCGGCAGTAGATGGATAAGAGGATGGCGGACTGGTTGTAATTGTATAACCCACTTCATATCCCAATGCGGAAACAGAAGAAGAGGTGTTGGTAAAATCAAAACTATCTCCCCAACATACTGCTGTTTCTGAAGCTGCACCATTTCCTGGAATTTCCTCCACTAATTGCCACACCATTTTCAAACCATTTTCAAACCATTGTATAGAGTAATCTACATTTTCTGTTCCTTGATTTGGATTGGCTATTAAATTTACTATATCTCCGTTACAAGCATCTGAAGAAATATTGTTCACACTCATTAGCTCAGGACATGTAGAACAATTTCTTTAAATTCTCCTAAATTCAAACTACAATTAGGATCATTGGAATCAATTATTTTTATATTTATGATACTTCCTGATGCAAAGGTTCCAAATTGATAAGTCCCTCCAGAAGCAGTGATATTTTGTGTGCTTCCATTTGATAAAACAATATCAAAATCCACAGAATTTCCCATACTGTTAACAAGAATGCTAACGGTAAAATTTCCATTGGCATCGCATCCAGAAACAGTTGCCGTAACATCTGGTGGAACACAGTTTCCTATACAATTAACAACTGATGAAACCGTAACATCACAATCAGGGTTTCCATTGGAAATGACAAAATCTGTTGATACGCCATTGTCTCCAGGAGAAAAACTCATATTTCCATTAATGGCAAATCCAGGACAAGGCAGATAAGTTACCGCTATGCTGCAATTTGTATCATTTACATTTGTTGTATTATCAATAACAGCCAGCGTACCATCAATTTCAGGATACACATCTACATCAACTTGAACATTATTGGCTATTACTGAATCATCATTGGTACATATAATAGTAACAAAGTATGATTCTGTTATAGTTGCACAAGTCGTATTCGTAATGGACAACATTGGACATGATGAATTTTGATTCGTTGCATCAATTCCATTTCCCGACCATTGATAAGTTACATTAGGAGCGTCAAGTGGATCTAGTGTTGCATCTATCATAAATGAACCTCCTGAGCAAATTTCTGTTTCTGAAGCTTGTGCAGAAATAAAATCTGGATATCCCCCGAAAACACAAACCTCTACAGGATCGCTACAAACCACACCACTCAATTCTTGAGCATCTATACAAATATCACTAGCTGGGTCTATAACATATGAAAAATTACCCGCACCTACATCCGCAATCACAATTTGCCAAGTGCCATTTGGATCTACATTTAACCCTAATAAGCTCAACGGTACTGGCGACAAATTATTTCATCGCGTCTCCAATCAAGTTGAGGGAAGGCTACCAAATCAAGTTGAGGGCAGGTCCCAAATTAATGATTCAATAATTTATCAGTGTTACTTCCACCAAATTGTTTAAAATAAGAATCAAAATGACTGTTTCGAAGCTCCTTGGCTAAGGCTCTCGAAGCATGTTGGCTGAGGCTCTCGAAGCATGTTGGCTGAGGCTCTCGAAGCATGTTGGCTGAGGCTCTCGAAGCCCAAAATAAAAAATATACATCTTTTTTTTAATAATCATAAAAGCAAACAAGGGAAATTTGTAACTTTAAACTTCAATTTTTTGAGAAACAGGAAAACAACTTATCTGGAAATGAAAAAAGTGAAAAACACTGCGGCTTTTATAGCTATAATTTTACTATCAATGAATGTTATTAGCCAAACTGAAATCGAAGAAGAATTGTCATTGGAAAGTGGCACCATCGAAAATCAATTTGACTATATGATTGAGAAATCAAATAAGTATCAAGATTACAAGGTCATTAAGAAAACCTGGTTATATACTTTAAAATCTAGCGTATCGGATTCGCTTAATCAAGTTCACAATAAATTGTCTGTAACAGAACAGACCGTTACAGCACAAAATGACGAAATTGAAAGCTTGGAATCCCGTCTTAAAGAAATCAACAATAGCTTGAGTGCGGTGGAGGTTGAAAAGAATAGCATAGATTTTTTCGGAAATAAAATCGACAAACCTACCTATAAGGGTATTATGTGGTCAATAATTGGTGGCTTGCTGGCTTGTCTTTTATTCTTTATTTTTAAATTTTTCAGAAGTAATGTAATTACTAGAGAAACTAAAAAAGTATTATCCGAAACACAAGATAATTTTGAAGCTTATAAAAAACGTTCTTTAGAAAGAGAGCAAAAAATAAAACGAGAGCTTCAAGATCAGCTTAACAAACATAGCTAGCCTTCAAGTACACTCAAAGGTAGAAGTCATAATTCATTGATTATCAAAATTATATCTCATTAAACCAAAGTGAATTGTTTAACTTGTTATCTGCTAAATAATCAATAAAAATTTCATCTCCAATTGAAATTTTGTGAAGGCAGACAATATTGATATTCAAACTTTCAACATCGAAAAGCACCTTTGCATTGGCATTTTTGTTATGGTTATATAATGAGCCATACCCCAATGCCATGCACGCATGGTGTTCCTCACCAGGCCATAAAAAATAATAATCATAGAATACGGTATCCTTAATCTGGGCGATGTCTTTCTCAGGTATGATTAGCAATGGAGCTATTTCTATGAGGTCATTTTCTTGAATATCTTGACCAGCGAAAACCCCTCTTCCCCTGCCATCTGAATCCGCAATGTATAAATTTGGAATTTTTTGCATAGCATGCTAACATACAAATTTAATTTAGATTACTTGAACATAATCGTCTCAGACTACTCAGCTTCAGGTAATTCTCTAAAGATATTTATTTAACCATAATAGTAATTAGAAAAAAATTTCTATATTTACTCGGAAAAATATAAGCAAAGGTGTTCATTCTTTTCTTCAACCAGAACTTCAAGAACATTCTATTGCTTTTCCTTACAAAGATTAGACGAGGCTAATAAACAATTAGCCCGTATATAATATATATTTTGATTCATTTCTAAAATCAAACGTCCAGTTCATTTGGTACATTAACTTCAAAGCAGACTCAATTTATAAAATAACTTGAATTAAGTTTTACCATATACAAGATGTTTTTTTTCAAAATTAGCTAGAACAAACTTTCTTAACGTAAACCCTGTTACGAGTCAGTGATTGTTTAGTCTCAACAATTGAAAATAGTATGGAAGTCAATTTACGCATAGAAAAAAGATTATATATCTATTATTAGAAATATTCGTAGAAGCAAAATGTTAGTGCCAAACATTTCTAATTCAACAAAGAATAGGATCTATATAGTATACAATATTTGAGTGATTTTAGCACCGTGGTTTCCAATGTATTTATTTCAAATATGTTGATTTACATAAAGAATTATATTAACTGATTAAACACACAATTAATCCACTATGAGAAAATTTTTTTATATAATATTAATAATCCTGATTATAGTACTAATGGGGGGTTGTTACTGGTTTGCTAACAGTGATAGGTGTCCTAAGCCAAATACAGCTGTAGCTAAAGCAGCAACCACAACCGCAGTGCCAGAATCAAAGCCAGTCGTTAAAAAGAATGCTGTGGCTGCTGCTCCTGCTGCTGCTGCTGTACTTGGGGCCTGGAAGGTTAACGATGGTTCTGCATTCAATTTTACTTCAAATGATTATTACAATTTCAAATTGTCAGGAACCAATCATTTAACACCAAGAAGCAAAGGACTTGATGATGCAACAAATAAAACTGTTAAGTACTTGAAAGGAAACCCTGATAGATCACTTATGGTTACTGGTTATTACAAAAAAGACGAAAAAAATGGTTCTATCTTTCCTAACCTTGGTTTAGCTAGAGCAAACAATGTTTCTAAACACTTAACTAGCTTGGGTGTTCCTGCTGCACAAATCAATACTGTTGGAAAACTTATTCCAAAAGATTTCTGGGTGAAAAATGGTACAGTAGTAAAAGGTGTTGACTGGACTTTTGATAAGAAAGCAGTTGGTAACGATCGCATCACTGACATTAAGAAGAGATTGGCTGGAAAACCAATTACTATATACTTTGGAACCAATCAAAGTGAGCTTAGCTTAAACGCTCAACAAAGAAAAGATTTTGCTGATATTGTTTATTACTTAGGTGCCGTAAACGGAAGTAAATTAAAGGTATCAGGTCATACAGATGATGTTGGTAACAGAGCTTCTAATGTTAAGTTGTCTAAGGATAGAGCAACTTTTGTACAAAAATATCTTCAGAAAAATGGTGGTATTTCTATGGCTAAAATGGCTGTTGAAGGATATGGTCCTGACAGACCTATAGATAAAGCTAAAACGCCTGAAGCTAGAAAGAAAAACAGAAGAGTGGAAGTTACTCTTAACTAATCTTATTTTGAAAACACTAAAAAAACATAAACTATGATACTTAGTATATCAGATATATTTTCATCCATCTGCATTGAATGTTGGCTACCAATCTTTCTTTGGGGATTACTTTTAGCCTTTTTAGGATGGTTACTTAGCCGGTATTGGAATTCTGGAAAGGAACCTGAAGTTATAGACGATGGGTATAAACTAAAATACAATAACCTTAATGGCGATTACAACGCTTTAACTACAAAGAAAGCTAATGTTGAAGCGGACTTAGCTAGTTGGAAAAAGAGATACCTTTCTCTTGAAAACAACTACAACTCTATTAACTCTAAGGTAAATAACCTTAAAAATAACTTGATTTCAAGAAAACTTTCTGATAATCCTGATGGTGGCTTAAGAACTTTAGATAAAGTTAAATTAGCTGAGCAAAATGAATTGCAAGATTGGGGTAAATGGGACAATAGATTAGATAGCAACTTCAAAGCTGTGGATCAGTCTTTGAATCTTATTGATCCTAACAAATACCTTGTTGAGTTAAATGATTGGAAGAAAAGATATTTGTCTTTGGAAACCAATTACAATGCAATCAATGCTAAAGTTAATGGTCTTAAATCTAATTTAGTAAACAAAAAAGTGGCAGAAGCTCCTAAAGATGGCTTACTTACTTTAGATCCTGTTAAAATAGATAGCGATAAAACAATCGTTGATTGGGGTAACTGGGATAAAAAACTAGATCACAACTTCAAAGCGGTTGATCAATCTCTTAGTATTGCAGCTGGCGAATCTGGCGATTGGAAGAAAAGATATTTATCTTTAGAAAATAACTACAATACCATTAATACGAAATTGAATGGCCTTAAAGCTGATTTGATTAAAAATAAAGTGGCGCAAGCTCCTAAAGATGGTATTGCAAACTTGGATACTGTGAAATTGGACAGCGACAAAGCTCTTGCAGATTGGGGCAATTGGGATAAAAAATTAGATCACAATGCTAAAGCTGCTAACCAGTCTCTTAATTTTGTAGCTCCTGTTGACAATTCTGCTGAATTGGATGCTTGGAAAAAAAGATATTTATCTTTAGAGAATAACTACAATACCATCAATACGAAATTGAATGGTCTTAAAGCTGATTTGATTAAAAATAAAGTGGCGCAAGCTCCTAAAGATGGTATCGTAAACTTAGATACTGTGAAATTGGACAGTGATAAAGCTCTTGCAGATTGGGGCAACTGGGATAAAAAATTAGATTTAAATGCTAAAGCTGCTAACCAGTCTCTTAATTTTGTAGCTCCTGTTGACAATTCTGCTGAATTGGATGCTTGGAAAAAAAGATATTTATCTTTAGAAAATAACTACAACTCGATTAATACTAAGGTGAACAACCTTAAAAATGATTTAATTAAAAACAATGTTGCGGAAGCTCCTAAAGATGGTTTAAAAGCTTTGGATACTGTTAAATTGGATAGTGATAAAACTCTTGCGGATTGGGCTAATTGGGATAAAAAATTAGATTACAATTTCAAAGCTGTGGACCAGCCTTTAAATTTAATCAAACCTGCTGACAATTCTGGTGAGCTAGATGAATGGAAGAAAAGATATTCAACATTAGAAGTTAACTACAACTCAATCAACTCAAAAGTCAACAATCTTAAAGATCAAATTATAACTAAGAAGTTAGCAGATCAGCCTAAAGAGGGTGTTTTGAAAATAGATGCTGTTAAATTATCAGATGATAAGGCTTTACAAGATTGGAACTCATTCAATACTAAACTTGATTACAACTTAAAAGCTGCTGATCAAGGTTTGAACTTTGTTGATACATCTAAATATGAAGCGGATCTTAGTGCTTGGAAATTGAAATTCTCTAATTTAGAAAATAACTATAAGAGCATTAACCAAAAAATTGGATTCTTAAATCTTGAATTAGGCAAAAAGCCGAAACAAGTGGAAATCGTTAAAGAAATTGAAGTCGTCAAGGAGGTAGAAAAGCCTGTTGAAGTTATCAAAGAAGTGGAGGTGATTAAAGAAGTCATCAAAGAAGTACCTGTTGAAGTTATCAAAGAGGTAGAGGTAATCAAAGTAGTTGAAAAACCTGTTGAAGTGATCAAAGAAGTGGAGGTGACTAAAGAAATACCTGTTGAAGTCATCAAACAAGTAGAGGTAATCAAAGAAGTGCCTGTTGAAGTGATCAAAGAGGTAGAAATCATCAAAGAGATTGAGGTCATCAAAGAAGTTGAAAAGCCTGTTGAGATTATCAAAGAAATTGAAGTCATCAAAGAAATCGAGGTGATCAAAGAAATTGAGAAGCCTGTTGAGATTATCAAAGAAATTGAAGTCATCAAAGAAATTGAGGTGGTGAGAGAGATTGAAAAACCTGTCGAAATCATCAAGGAAATTGAGGTCATCAAAGAAGTCGAAGTCGTGAAAGTGGATGAGACTGCTCTTAATGAATGGAAGAAAAAATACTCTGTTCTTGAAAACAACTACCAAGTAGTCAATCAAAAAATTGGCTTCCTTAACATTGAATTAGGTAAAAAACCTAAGGAAATTGAAATCGTTAAAGAAATCGAAAAGGTTACTGTTGACGAAAAAGCTTTGAACGAGTGGAAGAAAAAATACACTACTCTTGAGGGTAATTACAATAGCTTAAATCTAAAAGTTAACAAACTTAATGATGAGCTTGCGAAAAAACCAAAAGAGGTAGAGGTAATTAAAGAGGTGGAAAAACCTGTTGAAGTAATCAAAGAGGTTGAGGTAATTAAAGAAGTAGTCGATGAAAAAGCTTTAAACGAGTGGAAGAAAAAGTATGCTACTCTTGAATCAAACTACAATGGTTTAAATCTGAAAGTCAACAAGCTTAATGATGATCTTGCAAAAAAACCGAAAGAAGTGGAGGTGATCAAAGAGGTGGAAAAACCTGTTGAAGTTATCAAAGAAGTGGAGGTGATTAAAGAAGTGGTTAAAGTGGATGAAAAAGCTTTGAATGAATGGAAGAAAAAATATTCTGTTCTTGAAAACAATTACCAAGTAGTCAATCAAAAAATCAACTTCTTAAGTAAAGAGTTAGATAAGAAGCCTAAAGAAATTGAAGTCATCAAAGAAATTGAGAAGGTTACAGTTGATGAAAAAGCTTTGAACGAGTGGAAGAAAAAGTACGCTACTCTTGAGTCAAACTACAACGGCTTAACTGTTAAGGTGAACAAGCTTAATGATGACCTTGCGAAAAAACCAAAAGAGGTGGAGGTGATTAAAGAAGTACCTGTTGAGGTTATCAAAGAGGTGGAGGTAATTAAAGAAGTGGAAAAACCTGTTGAAGTTATAAAAGAAGTGGAGGTGATTAAAGAAGTAGTGGATGAAAAAGCTTTGAATGAGTTGAAGAAAAAGTATGCTACTCTTGAGACCAACTATAACGGAATGACTGTAAAGGTTAATAAACTTAATGACGACCTTGCTAAAAAACCGAAAGAGGTGGAGGTGATTAAAGAAGTGCCTGTTGAAGTTATCAAAGAGGTGGAGGTAATTAAAGAAGTTCCTGTTGAAGTTATCAAAGAAGTGGAAGTCATCAAGGAGATTGAGGTTATCAAAGAAATTCCTGTTGAAATCATCAGAGAAGTGGAAGTTGTCAAAACCATTGACTTTGAGACTTTGAAACAGCAAATGATGAAAATGAATACGGTCGAAGTATCTAAGCAAGTTGTTGGTGAAACAAGAACAACGAAAGATGCTAAGATTGTTGAAAGAAGAGAGATTACGGAAAAAAATGAAAAAGGCGGTGGTAAAACCACAACCGAAACTGGTGATAAAACGACCAATGAATCTGATGGAAAATCTGGAAGCAAAACTGGTGGTAAAACTGGTGGTAAAACAACTAGCGACTCTGACGGAAAATCTGGAAAGAAAACGGTAGCTAGTAAAGGCGCGAAAGATCCTCTTAGAAAAGTTGAAGGCATTGGACCAAAAATTGAAGGCCTACTTCACGATGCTGGAATTTTAACTTTTGAAGATTTAGCAAATGCAAAAATTTCAAGATTAAATGAAATTTTAGAAGCTGCTGGTCCTAGATATCAAATGCATTCACCTGATACTTGGCCACAGCAATCTAAACTTGCTGCTGCTGGTAAATGGGACGAATTGGAAAAACTGCAAGACAAACTTGACGGCGGTAGAAAATAGGATGATATTTATTTCTAAAATATTATAAAATAAAGGGTAATCTTTTCTTAGATTGCCCTTTTTTTATGTTTTCTATTATTATCTTTGCATCGCATTTTGACTAGTTAACTAACCAACTGAAAGCATCTTTTTTTTTAAAACGGAATAAATAACAAATAGCCATTCTTGGCACAAATTAGCTCATACTATGGAGAAAAGTAAATTAGTAAAAAAAATTAGCACCAAAGCTAAAATCAGTGAAGACAAAGCACGCATTGCATATGAATGCGTTCTTAAAGAAAACCCTGGTTTTAGAAAACAAGAATTGAAAACTGTTAAGGCTGAAAAAGAAGTTCTTGTAAAAGTAAAGGGCAAGCCTGAAATTAAAAAGGTTGAATTAACAAGGGAAGTTGCTGTTGTAACTAACAACACAATTGAAGTTGCTAAGCCAGTGGAAATCATCAAAGAAGTACCTGTGGAGATCATTAAAGAGGTTTTTATTGAAGTGGTGAAAGAGATTGAAGTTATTAAAAAAGTACCTGTTGAGGTTGTTGTAGAAAAAGAAGTTGTTTATGAGATCGAAGTAACCAAAGAGGTGCCCGTAATACAAAAAGTGGAAGTTATCAAGGAAGTGCCTGTGGAAGTTATTAAAACCGTGGAAGTTCCTGTGGAAGTTATAAGAGAAATTGAGGTAGTTAAAGAAGTTCCTGTTCCTGTAGAAGTGATCAAGGAAGTGGAAGTGATTAAAGAAGTACCTGTTGAGGTGATCAAAGAGGTAAAAGTTATAGAAAAAGTGCCTGTTGAAGTTATCCAAAAAGTTGAGGTAATTAAGGAAGTGGAAGTAATCCAAGAGGTGCCTGTCGAGGTAATCAAAGAGGTGGTTAAATTGGTTGATGTAATCAAAGAAGTGCCTATTGAAGTAATCAAAGAGATAGAGGTAATTAAAGAAATTGAAGTTGAAAAACCTATCATCATTACTCAAATTCAAGAAGAGATTATTGAGGTTATCAAAGAAATTGAAGTAATCAAAAAAGTGCCTTATGAGGTAGTTAAAATTGTTGACAAATCGGTATCTATTGTAAATGAAGTACCAGTTCAAACAATTAAAGAAGTAGAGGTTGTTACAGAAATTGCTATTCCGATGAACCAAGAAGTGGCTAAAGTTGAAACAATAGAAGTGACTAAAGAGGTGGCTGTTGCCGTTGAAAAAGAGGTGCCAACAATTCAAGAAATTGAGGTTATCAGAGAAGTACCTGTTGAGGTTGTAAAATCTGTTGAAGTGGTTAAAGAAGTAGCTGTTGAAGTTTCCAATACTATTGAATCAGTTAAAGAAGTGGAAGTTATCAAAGAAGTGCCTGTTACTGTTGAAAAAGAAGTTATCAAGCATGTAGAAACTGTTAAGGAAGTTCCAATAGAGGTTATCAAAGAAATTACTTATGTAAATGAAGTTGTTGATGATTCTGTTATTTTAGTTTGGGAAGAAAAGTATGCTCTACTAGAAACAGCTTCTAAAGAACAAATGAAAGCTGCTAAAAAAGAAATTGAAGCTGCTAAAGAAGAAGTTGAAGCTACAAAAGAAGAAATTGAAGCTGCTAAAGAAGAAATTAGTGCTGCAAAAACAGATACAAAGAAATTAGATGCACTAGAAGCTTCTAAAGAGAAAATTGCTGCCCTTTTAGATGATACGAAAGTTAAATTATCAGAAGTTCAAGCCAACTCTAAAGAAAAATTGGCTGCAATTCAAACAGATTGGAAAGATAAATTGGCTGCTACACAAGCAGATTGGAAAGATAAACTTGCCAATACACAAGCAGATTGGAAAAACAAACTTGCCAATACACAAGCAGATTTGAAAGACAAACTTGCTGCTACGCAATCTGAGAGTAAAGAGAAAATAAATACACTTCAATCTAGTTGGAAATCGAAATTTACCGAATTGCAAGCTGAATTAAAAGCTGCAAATTCAGAAATTGGAAGTTTGAGCAAAGCTTTAGACAAAAAACCTAAAGAAATTATCAAGGAAATCGAAATCATCAAAGAAGTGCCTGTTGAAATCATCAGAGAAGTTGAGGTGGTGAAACAAGTTGATATTGATTCTCTTATGAGAATGATGCAAGGTATGGAAACTGTGGAGGTTTCTAAAACTGTAGTTGGTGAAACTAGAAGCGAGCAAGAAGCAACTGTCGTTGAAAGAAGAGAAATTGTTGACGGCGATTATACAGAAGTTACTGGTAAAAGAACAGTAAATACAGGTGAGACAACATATACCGCAACTACAACAAGTGGTGATGGTAGCAGTACTACTACGAAATCAAGTAGTAAAAAATCGTCTGGTAAGTCTGGCAGTAAATCTGGTGGGAAGTCTGGTGGTGTTTCACATAAATGGAGTACTAAAGTAAAATCTTCTTTTCTACAAATTATAGAAGGAATTGGTCCAAAACTTGAATCTGTACTTCACAAAGCAGGTATCAAAACACTTAAAGATTTAGCAAGTGCTAAACCTAAAAAAATTGCTGAAATTTTAATTAGTAAAGACGCTAGATACAAAATGCACGACCCAACTACATGGCCAAAACAAGCTAAATTGGCTGTTGATGAAAATTGGGATAAATTGATGAAATATCAGAGAGAATTAGATGGCGGCAAGGCAGATTCTGGAGATGGAGATACAATTTCAAAAGTTGAGAAATTCTTCAATAATTAATATTAAGTAAAGTAAAAAATAAGTTAGGCTTAAATATAAGTCTAGCTTATTTTTTTGTTTTACTAAGATAAGTAGCTCACCTCAATTAATTGGGTATTTTTCGTTACAAAATCTTCATTGAAAAAAAATAAATTTTATGCTATATTCAAAAAGAAGACAAATAAATGAGTCTATTTCTGTTGGAAAAGAAGGAATGTCAGATGAAATGAAAATCATTAGAGATGGTAAAATTCAAGACCTCTCTGTTAGATTTAACATCCACCACCCAAAGTCAGAAAATTTAACTGTCGCTCTTGAAAGTCCTGATGGAACTGTTGTTAATCTTCACAAAAAAGAAAAGGTAAAAGGTAAATTTTTATCTGTTACTGCATCTGGAAAAACCACTAAGAAATTTATAGGTACTAAAGCCAAAGGCAATTGGAAATTAAATGTTAAAGACGGCTCTAAAGACGTTTCTGGTTGGGTAAATGGTTGGACATTAAATTTAGACCTTCCTGAACCTAAAAATTCAGAAATAATGCTTGATCAAAAAGCAAAAGCCAATCTTACCAGCAAGCACTATTGTCAAACTGTCGGTACTGTTGCCTCTTTAAAAGCAAGCTTAAACATTGCACACAGCGACATCGGCGATTTAAGAGTGGCACTTGTTAGCCCAGGTGGTAAGGAAATACTTTTACACAACAAAGCAGATAAAGGAAAGAAAAATTTGAAGAAAAAATTCAAAGCAGCAGACCTTTCAAAACTTAACGGTGAAAAATCAAAGGGAATCTGGACTCTTGATATCACAGATGTTAAAGGCAAGTTCGGTGGCTCTCTAAAAAGCTGGAAATTAGATATTGAAAATGACTAATTTTTAATATTATTCCAATTAATAAAAAGCCCCAATCAATTTCATTGATTGGGGCTTTTTATTAATTACGAATTGTGAAATTAATGCGAGAATGCGAGAATAGATGTACAGCCAACAAGATACAGCCAAGATGGTACAGCCAAGATGGTACAGCCAAGATGGTACAGCCAAGATGGTACAGCCAAGATGGTACAGCCAAGATGGTACAGCCAAGATGGGAGACAAGGCATGCCTTGTCTCTACGTTCAAACTGAGGTTCACTACAACAAAACTAAATTGATTATAAGAAACAAACAATCTCCAAAAAAATTAACAAAACTGCCCAAATCTACTCGAAGGCAAAAGCAAACCTCAAAGAAACCACATGCCGATTCAACATCGTACTAAAATCTCCCGATTTATAAATAGCATTGAAATCTTGTTTGAATTGATAACTCAATGACAACTCATTTTTACGTCTGGGACTACATACAAATGCAGCTCCAAGCAAATAATAAGGGCGCGTTTTATTCAACTCATTTTGGTCCTCCGTAATAGCAGCAGAACCCGAAGAATAACCAGATTCATAAACAGAAAAAGCGTACAAATCATTTTTTAGTGATATTAAATGATTGACTCCCAAACCTCCCTCAAACGAAACTTTGAAAGATTTGTACTGATATACATCCTTCAATATACTCAGCCCAAAATCTACATTTGTTACAACATGGCTGTTGTTTAAATCTACGATAAGACTGATTGTATCGGCAGTTGTATCTTCTGTTCTTCCAACAGAAATATTAGAACTTAATGAACCAAGAGGAGATGCCATTGGCAAATCAAATTCATTCGTTTTGTCCTCATTTTCCGAAATACGATCATATACAATGGGAGAATTATGACCAGATTCAAATTTTATTCTTTCAAAAGAAACCTGTGATTTAAGTCTAAAACCAGAACGCAATTGTCTTTCCAATCCAGTATAAATTGCAAAACCTTTTCCAATAGAATGAGTAAAATCAGCCGATGTCAAAGCCGACTGATAGCTATCATTTAATTTGAAATTCCAAAAATTATAAGAAGCACCTGCACTAAATAGCCATTTCTTATTTTTATTTATGGCAAAATCAAGATCAGTCATTGTTTTAACTGGTGAGATAGAATGCTTACTTTCGTCTGGTACAATACTTGAAATTGCAAGTGGGTTTAGTCGTTCTAAATCCACATTTTTTGCAATCCCTAAATCATTTTGCGATTGGACGATTATATTATTTTTTATTAAATTTTCAGCAGCAATCTGTTCTTTTTTTTCTGTAATATTTTGCTCACTCTCCGCATCCAAATTTACTAAACCTCTATTTTTCGATTCATTTATTTTTGTATCTAATAAATCTCTTTCAAAATTCTTTTCTACCTCAATTCCCAAATTAGTATTGTCATCTTCTGAAACATTTTCAGGAAACTCCCCTGCCCTTACATCATTTGACAAATCATCAATTTCATTAGAAGTAATAGAGTTTTCATTGTTCTTTGATTCTACAGTTTCAATTGTTTTTATTGTTTTTGTTGAAATGGTATTCGTAAAACTCTTTTCATTGTTAAAATCAGTGTCAACATTATTCAAAGATTTATCTGCTTTGTCAAAAATCTTTCGTTGCGCTTTATTTCCATCTTTTTTATCAATAATATTTTGGTCAGAATCAAGATCATTAATTGCTAAACCAGCATTTTCAACACCTTTAATCTCCTCATTTTTACTACTGTTTAAATCTCTATTTTTAAATTCCTCCACATTACCCTCACCTTCTTGCACCTTAGAAAACGACTCATTCGCTTGTTGGCTGTTTTCTTTTTGTTTCTGATTGTCAGAAACCATTTTATTATCATTAGTAGTCGTTGAATCGTTAAAATTATAAGAGAAACCAAAATACAATGCAGCCAATAAGATTCCAGCAAAAGGTGTTATCCACCAGTAAAAAAATCGTCTTTTTTTCTTTTCTGGATAAATTTCATCTTCAATTTTCTCAAAGACAGAATCAGGCGGAAACAACCAATCTTCATTCTCTAAAGAAGGGTCATTAAATGCATCTTTTATTTTCTTATCTATTGGCATAATTCAAATTATCAAAATCCACAGATTGATTTAAACAAATCTGCAAGTTTTTTTTAGCTTTCATCAATTGTGTTTTGGATGTATTAACACTTATATCAAGTTTTTCAGCAATCTCTTTGTGAGAAAATCCGTCAATTACAAATAAATTAAAAACAGTCCTATATCCTTTTGGCAACTTTAATATTAAATTGGTCAGTTCTTGCAAACTCAAATTATCAATAGCAGAGGTCTGAATTTTCACATTTTTTCCATGCTCAACAAAACTCTCATAATCCACCAGAATATTCTTCTTTCTAAGTTTCATCAAACAAGTGTTGATAACAACCTTATTTGACCAAGTTCTGAAATTGGCTTTTTCTGCATTAAACTGTCTTAGATCCCTAAAAATTTTGATATACGACTCCTGTAACATATCCTCTGCATCTGCTCTATTTTTAACATAGCGAATACAGGTAAGAAAATGATTCCTCGAATGACGGCTATATAAAAGATTAAAAGCACTTTTACTCCCCGCCAAAATCTCTTCAATGATTTTTATATCTGATTTAGAGGTTTCCAAATATTAGCATTTCAAATTCTAACAATATTTTATACAATTTGTTTATGGTCAGTTTAGAAATAGAGGCTTGATCGCAGTCAATCAAGCCCCAATTTTTTACTAAGCACAAATATCTCTCACTTATCTATAAATAGTAAATTTCTTTGAATAACTCATTTTATCTAAACCTATTGATACCACATATGCACCGGAACTTAATTCACTAATATCAATTTGATCTTTTAGTTGTCCATCAATTCTCTTTACGAGTTTTCCATTTATATTGTTTGTGATAACTTCCTTAATTGGCTCATTTATATTTGAAACTTTAATATTTATAAAGTCCACACTTGGATTCGGAAACAAACTAATTTCTGCTAAATCTTTTATTTCTTCTATCGCCGACATCAAGTCTGGAATCAAAACTACATCATCACTACTTAAAACCGTTCCACTAACTACGTGATACAATAATATATCCCTCAAGTCGCCCCTTGGATCTTCTAACAAAGCATCTACTATACCAGCTGGCAAAGCCGCAAATGCAGCGTCAGTTGGAGCGAAAACTGTAAATGGTCCGTCTCCTGATAAAGTTCCAGCTAAATCTGCTGCAATAACCGCTGCTTCCAAAATATTGTGATCGTCACTGCCGACAATTACATCGACTACCGTTTGCGCGCTTACATTTAATGATAAAAAAAGAAAAATTAATGTATATAAAACTAATTTCATAATGAAATTTTTTATTTTAGAAAATATTCCTTATATAAACTATGTGCAGTGAAATGCCAAAAGGTTGTCTGCATTGAAAAATCATTTTGAAAAAACTTTAAGATTCAAGCATTGTATCATTGAGTCTACTCCAAAAAAAGATAATCTTCACAAAATGGAATTTTTTAGATGAGATTTACATTTTTCGAGATTCATTGATGCCTTAGCATCAGCGGATTGAGAAAGATGGAAAGGTCGCTAAAAAAAACATTTTTGATTTTTTATCTCTCTGGAGTGGACTCATCATTGAAGCATTATCAGAAAAAGACTTATCTTCGTCCATTATTTTACACATCAAATTTTATTGAAAATGAGAAAATTATTCCCAGCAATTATTATTGCCACTCTTTTGAGTTTTATGGCATGTGGCGGAGTTTTGTGGTCTGGTTCCGACTTTACCACTAAAGAAGGATTTGACAAAAACATGGAAATGTTTAAAACAGCAATGGCTGACAAAGATCCTAATGTTTACAGTATTAGTTTTATGGGAGAAGAAGCAACCAGCTCGCAACTAACAATTTTAAGACTCACAGGATATGATCCTGCTGGAAGCGGTAAAGATTACAATTACACTTTTGTCCCTGGTGGAGAGGGCAATAAAAGTGTTGATGAAGATTTAGGTCTTATTGCAAGTAGATCTGCTAAAAAACCTGAAATAAAATTCAGTGAAATCAATTACGATAAATTTCATGAAGTAATCCAAAAAGCCATTTCAATGGTTCCTGAAGAAGTCAACTTCAAAAATGTTTATACAGCAAAAATGACCGTCAATCCTGATCCTGCAAAATATGAATATGATATAGAAATTCATGCCACACCTAAAACGGGTGCTACAGAGTTTCAAGGCAGAAGCATCGTTACCAATTATTACGAATTGGATTTTGAAGCGGATGGTGCGGGTAATGTTACATTGAAAAAGTAGCTAACTTCGACAGGCTCAGCTACCGAATTTCGACAGCTTCGAGAGCCTCAGCTTCCGAATTTCGAGAGCCTCAGCTTCCGAGTTTACCAAAACTCGACAATATTAAATGATCTCAATTATCCATTTCGAAAACCCAAGATTGTTGGGGTTGGAATGGATAATTGAGGTTTTATTGGTGTTGTCAAAAAAAGAGTAAGAGGAATTCTACGCACAACAATCCAAATAAACCAAAAAACCGCAGAGTGGTCAAAGTATGTTAGAAGTAAAGACCAACGAAAAGATTCCGACCACAGCGTGGTCGCACCAACCAGCGAACCCAGTCTTTTAATACAATAAAATCACGAACAAACACAAATATCATTATCATCAATTTAAAATTTGTGAAATGTTTCAGATATATTTACAAAATATACAAGAAAATGTTCATTGAAATATTGAAAAAACTAGTCGATCAATAAAGAACAAAATAACATATGTCCATTATAGCGAGGACGGCTTCGAGTGCCTCAGCCATCGTGCTTCAAAAACTTCAGCCAACATGTTTTGAAAGACTAGTCAAAGGAAAAAAATAGCATTCATCACAAATCATTTTAGCAATATTAAAATAACGTTAATTTATTATTAACTAAATGTTAATATATTTGAAAATAAATTATATAATGTCAAAAAAAGATCAAATCAGCCCATTTTCATGTTAAGAAATTGTTAACTCAGACGAGTCTCGTGCAAATTTTAACACTTATATCACCTGATTATCAATCACTTATAACAAACTTGGTGTCCAAGTACCCGTCCATTTCAGCGAGGACTGAGACTCTTCTAACAGCCTATATTTATGTGCCATGAATTTAGTCCAAATACCCGTCCATTTCAGCGAGGACAACCTGAATTATGAGTGATGAATTATAAGTTATGAATGAATTGTTTCAAACTTATGAATTCTATGCCTATCGTTATTGTGTTTGTTTTTTTGAAATAATTACAATAAAATAGCAATCCAAATTGGTGTTTTTCAGGTCGTATGGCTGGTGGTTATATTGCCAATTCATTCGGTCCGACGTTCGGCTCATAATTTCTAACTCATAATTCTAAAAAATACCCGTCCATTTCAGCGAGGACCTTTTATAAATGCTTCAATGCAATTAATGCTTTAATGTTACAATAAAAATTTACAGATAAACTATGACTGGACATTATTCATTTTAGTGTAAAAGCACTTAGATTGCGTTAAGAACAAAAATCTGTTTGAGCCTGCATATGTTAAGTACAATTAAATTTTAAATTTTTGATAAAGTTATCTAAAAACAAATTACAGCGAGTTTATTTTTGTTTAGCCAATCTAAGTACACTGTAAAATAAATAACTATACTTTTTGAACATGTCTTTTTGTACTATACTGCATCTCGTACTCAACTTGGTAGCTCTGCTATCAGTTTCCGTGCGTTCTTTCTATAGTTCAAAAATACAAAGCTCAAAAAGCACATTTATTTAATTTACAGTGTACTAAGTGCTTTTACACGTTAAGAAATGAATTGCGCCCCGTCGTGGATTCGATTGATTTTTGTTCGGTTCGACGCATCGACTTTTTATCAAGAAAAAGAAAAGAAAAAACACCTGTTTATTAGAACTAAAATTGCGACAAAAATGCCATTATGGATTTTTAGGTCGTATGGGCTGGTGGTTAAATTGCCAATTCATTCGGTCCGACGTTCGGCTCATAACTTCTAACTCATAATTCTAAAAGCAGGATTGTCTAATGTTGGAAAAACTACGTTGTCTGAGTTTTTTAGACAAACGACAAATCAGAACAGAAGGACAACAGAATTAATGGTATACCTTTTCTCTTGATAATCATAAACAATAAAAAAAGGTCATTACAAGACACTATCTATCAATTTTATTGTCTTTTTATGACAATTTCCTTATATTTAATAATAAAATATTCTGAATCTAACACTAACTGATGTATTTACTTGATAATGAAACAACTAGACTAATCAAGGCTGAAATAGTCCTAGGACAGATGAAGGAAATGCCATTGAAAAAAGATGGTTGGAACTTCAATTGGAGGACTAAAATAAAAACCAAAAACTCAACTACTTACATTATCCGACTGAAATCAAATCCCTCAAAAGTGCAAGGAGTTTTATGTTTGAAAAGAGAGGGGGAAATGTTAATAATGGATTTGGTCGAAATTGCACCAATTAATATAGGAAAAGAAAAAAGGTATAGCTATGTCGCAGGTTGCTTAATAGCTTTTGCCTGTCAAGAGACGTTTAAAATGGAATCAAGTTACAAAGGTTTTTTATCTTTTGAATCGAAAACGAAGTTAATAAAATGGTATCAGAAAAATTATTATGCTCAAGTAGCTATGGGGCAAAAAATGTTTATAGATCCAGTTGGAGGAGAGCGATTAATATATGAATATCTCAAACGAAAAAATAACTAGAATATGAAAGGAAATAATGAAAACCTAGAAAATGGAGTATTGACAAATTCGATGGATACAAAAACGCAGGAGTTTAGAGAATTTGAGTTGTTTTTAGCAAATAAAGCCAATGCATTGACTGATCAGCAAAAGCTTCGAATTGAATTATTATCACTTCAGTTAAAAATGGAAGACTATTTGGTATCAGACTTGAATAAAAGTGATAAAGTTACAACTGGTGAATTTGTAAAGTTGTATTTAGACAAATTAGGAATCAAACAAAAAAAGTTTGCAGAATACATAGGAATAAATGCTTCCAATTTTAACAAGATACTATCAGGCGAACGAAAAATAAACTTTGAATTGTCATTCATTCTTGGTAAATTATTTAGAATTGATTCAGAAATATGGATGCAAATCCAGTTAAAAAATGAATACTTAGATTATGAAGAGAAAGCGGATATTGCAAAATATAAATTAGAAGATTTGATTCAGATTAATGAGTAGATGATAGACCCATATAATAATAGGAAGAGAGGGAAGCGCGGAGGACGAACTCCCCAACGGAGCACCTAAGTATGCGAAAATACGCCCGATGCGAGTGGAAATGCATTGTATGAATTGGAACGACAGTTGGGGAAAATTTTACCACGAAGCAATCCGTAGAGACGTTGCATGCAACGTCTGCGCAAAAATTCAAAACCCGTTCCAATTCATACAAGGCATTGCAACGGACAGCGGGGAGACTACGATCTTGAAAATGATCCTCGCCGTCCTTATAATAATTATGAATTATGAGTTGTGAATTCCCATATTACCAATTATGAATTCCCATATTATTGCGTGATGTACCTTATTATTATTATTATTGGCACTACGGGAAAAATTGTGGGTTAAAATAGATTTAGTCCTAAACATTTAGGAGGTCCCGAAATGTCGGACCACAGATATTTCTTATGCTACGCTCCAGAAATTTGGTTGGATTCGCACACGAGATGACGTGCATTTTTGTTTAAATAGACCCTCCTCTAAACAATATACTTACTAAAATTGTCTAACTTTATATTATAATCATACATTATTATGAAGAAGAGACAATGGATCATTTCTGCTGTACTGACCTTATTAATTATACTTTTGGGTGCTGGAGCGTTTCAGTACAATAAGTCGCAGAAAAAATCTACCGTTGGCAATGCGCCTGTGAAGGAGGAAATCAGGTCGGTTTCGGTGCAACGTTTTGAACCCCAAAACATCAAGAATAAAGTCCAGATTGACGGAAGGTTGAACGCTTTTGAAAAAATCGACTTATTCGCTGAGGTTACGGGCAAACTTGTAGACAATGGTAAGAGATTTAGGGAGGGAAGCTATTTTTCCAAAGACGATGCCTTATTTGAAATTGACAACGATGACGAACAGTTCAATTTATTTGCACAGAGAAGCGCGTTATTGACCGCAATCACTCAAATAATGCCCGATTTGAAATTTGATTATCCTGAAGCTTTTGAAAAATGGAAAAGGTATTTGGATGAATTCGATGTTAAAAAATCTGTCAAAACGCTACCTGAGGTGGACAGTCAACAAGAAAAATATTTTGTAGCTGGAAAAAATATTTACAACCTATTTTACAACATCAAAGGTTTGGAAGATCGGATGGGAAACTATAAAGTATATGCTCCGTTTTCGGGTGTATTTCTAACAGTGAATAAGTTTCCAGGTGCTTTAGTTACTCCTGGTCAGAGCTTGGGTAGGGTAATGAATACTGGCAGATATGAATTGGTCGCTCCCATTAATTTTGCGAATTTTAAATTCATTGAAAGAGGTCAAAAAGTTCAGCTTTATTCTGATGAATTGGGCAAAGAGTGGTCTGGCTCTGTTAGTAGAATCAGTAATCAAATAGATCAGGCGACACAAAGCATTCCCGTTTATATTTCTGTCACTGGAAAAAGTTTAAGAGATGGGCTATTTTTAAAAGGCTCCTTAGATGGCAACGAGATAAATGACGCAACAAACATTCCCAAATCTGCTATTTTTGATAATAATAAAATTTTTGTATTGAAAGACAGTATTCTTTCCTCCAAAACAATTGATATTATATCAAGAACAGATGAGGAGATAATAGCAAAAGGTATAAATGCTGATGATAATATTGTTATTTCTGGTGTCAATAATTTGTATAATGGTCAAAAAGTAATGACCCAAAACTAGCAAACTATGACATCTATAATAAATTTTTTCCTAAGAAATACCGTTGCTGCCAATTTGTTGATGGTTTTCATTTTCATATTTGGCTTTTTTGGTTTAATGCGTATACATACCACTTTTTTTCCTGAAGTGCCATCTAGAATAATCACCATTCAATTGATTTATCCTGGAGCCTCTCCTGAGGAAATAGAAGAAGGTGTTGTTTCGAAAATCGAACAAAACCTAGTAGGCGTTACTGGTATTGAGCAAACCACCTCTATTTCTTCTGAAAATGCAGGCGCCATCACCGTTGAAGCGGAAAGAGGATTTGATATTGATTTGGTATTGCAAGATGTGAAAAATGCCGTTGATAGAATCAATTCTTTTCCAAGAGATTTGGAACCTCCTATCATATTTAAAGGGGAGCAAATTGGTGAATCTTATGTATTTTCCATCGGTGGAGACATTGAACTAAAGGCACTAAAACAATATTCTCAAATAATTGAAGACGAATTGCTTCTCATTGACGGAATCTCGAAGGTCAGTATAGAAGGATTTCCCGAAGAAGAAATAGAAATTAGCTTCCGAGAAGCCGACATGCGGGCAATGAACATCACTTTCGATGAAGCGGTAAATGCCGTTGCTCAAACGAATTTATTGTCAACAGGAGGAACCATTAAAACAAAAAAGGAAGATTTACTCATTAGAGCAAAAAATAAAAATTATTACAGTACTTCCTTCGGGGATATTGTGGTAAAAAGTTCGACTGATGGTGGCTTGGTAAAACTTTATCAAATAGCTGATATTATTGATAAATGGGAAGACTCTCCTACTCGATCTTATGTAAATGGCAAACCCGCTGTTGTAATGACTGTCTTTAATACGTTGGATGAAGATATGTTTTCGAATAGTGACAATACGAAAGCTTATTTAAAAACATTTCGAGAAAAAAATCCAAATCTTGAAGTAAAAGAAATTGTCAACGGTAAAAAATACTTAAATGGAAGGATTGATTTTATCAAAAAAAATGGATTAATTGGTTTCTTATTGGTGCTTGTTTTGCTCGCATTGTTCCTAAATATTCGTCTTGCTTTTTGGGTGGCACTAGCCATTCCAATTTCTTTTGCAGGTATGTTTATAGCAGCTTCAATGCTTGGAATAACGATCAATGTAATTTCTACATTTGGTATGATCGTTGTTATTGGTATTTTGGTTGATGATGGAATTGTCATTGCTGAAAACATTTATCAGGCGTATGAAAGTAATATACATCAATTAAATAAATTAAAAACTGCTGTTGCAGATAATGATTTTAGCTCCATTGATTCCGATGAGCAGTTTAGTCATTTTCAAGAATTGACCCAGTCTCTAAAAGCTGAAAGTTGGGACGAAACCCAAATCGAAAAAGCTTTTGAAGAGGAAGCCAAAGCCATTCCTTTTAGATCCGCTTTAGACGGCACGATGGAAGTTTTACCGGCCGTCAGCTCGGCAATTATGACGACAGTCATTGCCTTTTCGTCATTCTTTTTTATTAGTGGTAGGCTTGGTGATATTTTTCCACAATTGTCTATTGTTGTAATTTTTACTTTGGTTTTTTCATTGATTGAAGGCGCATTGATTCTTCCTGCTCACATTGCACACTCTAAAGCACTGAGTATAGGAGAGTTGAATCCAATTACCAAAGCATTTGATTCAATGATGAACTTTATGAAAACCAAATTATATGGTCCTGTTTTAAAGTTATCAATGAATTTTCCCTTCCCTACTTTGGCTATTTGTGTTGCTGGATTGCTTGGTGTTTTCGGTGCATTTTCTGGTGGAATCATTAAGAGTACTTTTTTTCCAATTGTACAGAGAGACAGTTTTACAGTTACACTTGAAATGCCCGCTGGAACAAATGAAGCCAGAGTATATGAAATTCTGGATTCTATAGAAAGAGCCTCTTGGGATATTAATGAGGAGTTCAAAGAAAAATATTTCAATAATGAAAAAGACGTTATTGACAAAATAAAAAAGAATGTTGGTCCAAGTTCTTATCAAGGTTCTTTGACTTATTATTTACTGGAAGGGGAGCTAAGAGATTCCATTAAAAATAGAAATGTAACTAGTGCCATTAGAAAAAGAATTGGCACTTTTCATGATGCTGATAAATTGTCTTTTAGTTTGGGAAATATATTTGGCGACCCTGTTTCCATATCTCTATTAAGTACCAATAAAGATGAATTAGATGCGGCAGTTAAAGAGCTTAAAAACGAATTAAAAAGCATTGCTGATTTAACAGATATTCAAGATGGTAATAAAATGGGATTGAAAGAGGTTTCTTTAACTTTAAAACCCAAAGCTTACAATCTTGGATTTACTATTGGTGAAATAATGCGTTCAGTACGGCAAGGTTTTTTTGGTGCTGAAATTCAACGACTCCAAAGAGGCGAAGATGAGGTAAAAGTTTGGGTGCGTTACGATCTTCAAGATCGTAGTTCTATAGCAGATTTAGCCAATATGCAAATTAGAACTGCCACTGGTCAGACGATTCCTTTGGGGGAACTAGTGAATTTTGATACGGAAAGAGGCATCGTAGCAATCAATCATATTGATGGACGAAGAGAAATCAGGGTATCTGCGGATGTTGCCAATAGCAAAGTTTCCGTGAGTGATGTAAATGCAGATATAGAAACAATTATTTTACCAAAAGTATTAAAAAATTATCCAGCCGTTAGCATTGGATTTGAAGGACAAGCAAAGCAAAATGCAGAGTCGCAAGAATCCATTGCGAGTGTAATGCCTATCATTTTTATAATGATGTTTTTTGTGGTCGTTTTAACATTTAGTTCTGTCAGTCAGGCACTCATTGTCTTCTTTTTGATTCCCTTTGGATTTATTGGCGTTGGTTTTGGGCACTGGTTTATGGATAAGCCTTTTAGCTTTTTATCCTTCCTTGGAGTCATCGCCTTAATTGGTATTTTTATAAATGATGCACTGGTTTTTATTTCTGCTTTTAATGATAAAATTAAAAAAGGAGATTCTTTTAAAAATGCATTGTATGAAACTGGAATGTCTAGATTCCGACCTATTGTATTGACTACCGTAACGACTGTTGCTGGTTTGCTTCCTTTGCTTTTGGAAAAAAGTGTACAAGCTCAATTCTTGATTCCAATGGCGATTTCAGTTGCTTTTGGTTTAATGATTGGCACTTTCATTTTGTTGGTATTGATTCCTGCTTTGCTTGCCATTGCAAATGGAATGAGATTAATTTCAACCAATTTATGGACTGGTGTAAAACACGAAGCAGCAGAAGTTGAACCAGCTTTTGCAGGCAGACAACATCCTTGGGTTTTAACTTTATTCATGTCTGTTGCAACATTCTTATTGATTGCTGCTTTGGTAAAGGCAAGCTTGAAAATATCAGAAATTTTACTATAATGAATTTATTGAGAATCACATTTATAACAATACTATTTTCTGCTTGTTTCAGCACTGCTTTTGGACAAGAAGTCATGACTTTGGAAAAAGCCATTTCTTTGGGTTTGGAAAATAATTTTCAAATTAAAATTGCAGAAAAAAACATTGAAATAGCAGAGAATAATAATTCTTGGGCAAGGGCTGGAAGAACGCCAACCATTGATCTAAATGCTAACTTTACAAACAACCTGATAAAAGACAACAATCCCGCTAGTTTTTTGAATGGAACCTTTTTTACTGGTGGTCTGGGACCGTCTTTGGATGCGCAATGGATTGTATACAATGGTGGTCGTATAAGAATCGCAAAGGAGCAATTAGAACAATTGTATTTACAACAAAAATTGCTTTCTAATTCTGACATTCACAATACCTTAAAAGACATCATTCAACAGTATAATTTGGTGCTTTTTCAACAAGAAAGGTTGCAAGTTTTGAAAGATATAATGTCACTATCTAAAGATCGTTTGAGATATGAAGAAACCAAAAAGGAATTTGGCAGTTCTAATTCTTACAATCTTATTCAATTTGAAAATGCCATTATTACGGATTCCAGCAATTTGGTCAGTCAGTTAAATCAGATAGAAATTGCAAAGAGAAATTTATACAATGTTTTGGATTTGGTGGGCTATCAAAAATTTGATTTTCCTGAAACGCTAAGTGTAGAAGTTGAAGACATTGATGAGGAAAAACTGCAAGACATTTTATCAGAAGAAAATTATAGCTTAAAATCTTTACAGATACTTTCGGAATTGGATCAATTAAACACTAAAATAGAAAACGGTTCGAGAAAACCGACCATTAGCGTTTCTGGTTCTTTGGGCTTTTCTGAAAATCTTTTCAAATTTTTTGGAAAAGATGCTGTCACGAGTGCTTCCTACGATGCCATTTTAAGCAACCGTATCAATACAAATCTAAGTGCCAATTTGAATTGGCGTTTGTTTGATGGAAATTTAAGAAAACAAAACATTGAAAATGCCAAAATCCAAGAGGAAATCAGTCAGATGAATTTTCTGGAAGCACAGGCTCAAATCAACAATCAACTGGGAATCTTAATTGCCAATTACGACTATCAAAAGGAGTTGCTGAAAATGGCAGACGAACAAATCATTTTATCCCAAAGAAATTTAGAAATGACCAATGAGCGTTTCAAAGCAGGTCAAATCAATTCGCTTGATTACCGCAACGTTCAAAACCAGTTCCTAAATGCAGCTTTCAACAAAGTAAATGCCATTTATAATTTGATTGTTACGAAGTCTGAGATTGATTGGTTGGTGGGGCGATTCTCTGAGTTATGAGTTATGAATTATGGGTTATAAATTCAAAAATCGTATCGTCCAATGTCATTTCCGCATTAAAAAAATTTTTGCATTCTTGCATTCTTGCATTCTTGTATTCTTCCATTACCAACAACAAAAATTTACTTTTTCTAAAAAACACACCCTTGTGTGAAACAATTCCTTATTTTTGCACAAAATTTGCAAAATAACACCAACTATGATTATAGAACCACGCGTTAGAGGATTCATCTGTATAACATCGCATCCAACAGGATGTTATCAAAATGTAATGAACCAAATAGGTTTTATCAAGTCTAAAGGGACATTTGAAGGACCAAAAAAAGTATTGGTAATTGGAGCTTCAACGGGCTTTGGGCTGTCTTCGCGCATTGCGTGTACCTTCGGTTCTGATGCTTCGACAATCGGCGTTTTTTTAGAAAAACCTGGGAAGCCAGGAAGAACGGCGACCGCAGGTTGGTACAATTCTGCTGCATTTGAAATGGAAGCACATAAGGCAGGAAATTATGCAAAAAGTATCAATGGAGATGCTTTTTCTAATGAAATAAAAGATAAAACGTTGGACTTGATTGAGGCTGATTTGGGTCAGGTGGACTTGGTGGTTTATAGCATTGCATCGGGTGTCAGAGTGCATCCTGAAACAGGTGTAAAACATCGTTCTGTACTAAAGCCGATTGGAGCATCTTTTGAGGGCAAGACCTTGGATTTTCATACTGGAATTATTTCCAATGTATCAATTGAATCTGCGAGCGATGAAGACATCTCTAATACGGTAGAAGTAATGGGCGGTGATGATTGGGCTTTGTGGATTGAGGCTTTGAAGGAAAGAAACTTATTAGCTGAAAAAGCAAAAACTGTTGCATATTCTTATGTTGGTTCTGGTATTACAGAAGCTATTTATAGAAAAGGAACAATAGGCAAAGCAAAGGACCATTTAGAGCATACGTCAAAAAAAATCAATGACAGTCTTGCAGATTTAAATGGCAAGGCAATCATTTCAATAAACAAAGGATTGGTTACACAAGCAAGCTCCGCTATTCCAGTTTTACCGCTTTATATTTCATTATTATATAAAGTAATGAAAGAAAAAAACATTCACGAAGGTTGTATTGAGCAAATTCACAGATTGCTCACAGACTGCCTTTATACTGGTTCGGAAATACCAACGGATAAAAAAGGCCGCATTCGTGTAGATGATTGGGAAATGAGAGATGATGTACAAGAGCTGATTACCCAACTATGGGATGAAGCTACGACAGAAAATCTATCAGACATTTCTGATATTGAAGGCTACCGAACAGATTTTTACAATCTTTTTGGATTTAAAGTGGATGGTGTAGATTATGAAACAGATGTAAATGAAGTTGTTGAAATTCCAGGGTTGATTTAGGTCGTAAAAACTTTCCATTTTAACATCACTCACAACAATTAATCCAAAATGTACTTTCTCAGGATTTTTAACATAGTCAAGTGATCACTTACAACAATTGATCCAAAGTCAACTTTCTCAGGATTTTTAACATAGTCAAGTGATCACTTACAACAATTGATCCAACTCTGCATTTTTGCTGATTTTTATATTATTTTAACGCAACTTGTAAAACGTAAAAAGCGGTTAGCTTTACAGCTAACCGCACACTACATTCATAGATTGGTTAAAATCTATCCTCATTTACAAAATCGACCAAATCATTTAATTTGTATAGGTAGACAAAGACCAACTAAAATCTAAAATCTACCTCCATTTGCTTCGCAGTTATTTACAACCTTGAACACGCATTCAAAAGCATCTTCACAACCACTGGCATCAACAGTTGTGTATGTAAGTATATAATCAATATTTAAGCTCATTCCGATTGGTTCCAATTGATCGTTAGAAACAAATACAGCAGCGTTTCCAGACCAAGTTCCACCCGCTGTTACTGGCAATAAATCAACCAGCCCTTCGCATAATGCTACTGTTGCTGGATTGGGACAAGTGAAAGTAGCATCTGGAAAGGGTACACAAGTACTATCATCGCAAGTCGCAGCAGCATCAAAATTACAAGCGGTAACATCCGTACAACCAGGAACCGCATTACATGGAGTAGGACAGCCTACAATTCCGTAATCACAAGATGATGGTTCTTGACAAGTAGCACCAGCATCAAAATTACAAGCGGTAGCATCAATACAACCTAGAATCACATTACAAGGTTGAGGGCAAGTTGTATCTCCTAAGTCACAGCTTCCATCATCTATTGTAGCATTCATATCATAATTACAAGCCACAGGGTTTGTACATCCTAATTGTGAACAGGCTGGTTTATCAATCATAAACATTTGTGTGCAACCATCAGTTGTCACTACTTCCACTGACTCCGATGGATTTCCCGCATAGCCATCCACTTCGGTACTTCCATCTACACTTGTTAAGCCTTCACTATCATTTGCACAAACAAATTGCACTGAATAATTACAAACATTGTCATTTTTCACAATAGTTGGTTCTTGAGGTGCAGCATATATTGTAAGCAACAAAGAACCTGCATTTATATATTCATCTACTGTTCCATCGTTATCGGTATCACATTCATAATAGGCATAAAATTCTTCTGGTTCAGCTGCACAATTATCACCATCATAACTTCCATTGGTTTCTGCTTGTGGGAAATTTGCTGCTGTTATTGGAACACTTGAATACAACAAGCCAGCATTGGGTCCATTTAAGCCACTTGGATCACTAAAATCTGCTCCTAAGCCTGCCTTCCATCCTGAAACGGTTGCAGATGAAAGCGCAGCGCATTCATTCACAATGTCGTCAATTGGTGTGACGGATGGGCAGTTGGAACAAGCTGGTAAGTTAACCATAACAGGATTAGCCCCAATACAAGTTGCTGTTAATTGGTCTACAACATTCACATTTATAATTGAAGCTGTCGAATGATTCAATACTGTTACGTTGGTAAAACAAATATTTACACCTGTTGCTGCAACGCCTGCAACTGTACTGATAACCGCATTGCCATTATCAACATCTATTAAATTATAGTTGCTAGAACCATCATTTACATCAAAACAAATAGTATACTGAGCATCAGCTCCGACACAACTCGGTGTACCATCTAAAACAACATTGCTAATGGCACAATTTCCCTTTACACAAACCTCTTTAAAATTTGAACTAAAAGAAACACAATCACCAGTAGTTAAAATTGCTCCCAAAGTCTGTCCAATAAAAGTGGTAGGATCGACATCATCTGGAGCAGTATCATTATAATGTACTCCATAAATATCAAAACAACCTGCTGGAAGCGCAGTAAAATCAGAATTAGGATCAATTGCAATAACATTACCTGTAATTTGGTCAACAGCAACATATGTATAATTATATCCTGTAGGATTAATTAAACCATCATAAATATTTGCCCCTCCTGGTGTAGTGAAGTTTATCGTATAGGCATCAGGAAGTGGAGTTGGGAAAGTTGCACTAAATGAAGAAACAACCAATGAATAAGTAACTCCTGCTGTAAGAGTAGCTGTGACTGAAAAAACAAGTGGAATATTACCTGTTCCAGGACATACGCCATCATCTCTTACTCCTGAACTCGCAACGTGATTTCCGCAAGATCCAGCTGTATATGGCAATTCATATAAATTTAAAACCAAACCAAAAGAACCAGTATGTGTGAAAGTATAACTTCCTGTTACATCTGGAGTAAAATCATAAGCATCATAATTGGTTGCATTTCCACTTACCGCACATTGAGGACTTGGACAATCAGTAAATATCAATGAAGCACCAGGATCAGAGGTCTCTATGCTTCCGTTAAAATTTGTTACAGGAGAACCAAAATTATTAGTCAAACCAAGGTTAAGTCCTGGATCACCTAAAGGAAGACAAATTGCATCGTCTGTAATTATTTCTGTTTGCACTGCCATACAACTAGAGATAATTGTGCAATTATCTGGTGTCATTGCAAAAAAAGTCGCACAAGGATTGTCAGCACAAACTACTTGAAAACGCACATCATTTGAATTTGGTGCTCCAGCTGGAATTGTTATTCCTGCACTGCCTGATGCATAAGTACCACTACCCAAATTATATGGAAAATTGCATCCTCCATCTGTTGACATCAATACTTCTACATTTGAACAAGCAGCATCTGAGCCATTTGTATTCCAAGTAATATTTATATTATCACCAGCAGTTAAATCACCTCCTGCGCAAGGTGAATCTATAACTAGCGGGCCACCATCTATAACATTTAAAGTTTGTACATCACATGAGGTTCCTCCACCATTTACACTGCAATCTCTTACTGTCAATGCAAATGTCAAGGTTCGAGGCACTTGTGGCAAAACTTCATATTCTGTTCCAATTGTATTAGCACCGTTTTTATAGTCAATTAAATCAGGAAAATATCGACAAGGGTCTGATGATGGTGGATGAGATTGAAACAATGGAGCCAATGGATCAAAACCTGCCGTCAGTCCATTTATTGTACTTACTTGAGTTAATGTCGCTCCTTGTGTTGGAGTTCCAGCACCATCTTCATCAAATTGCTCCCAAGTATAAGTCAAGGCATCTCCATCTGCATCTGTCGCACTTCCTAATAACTTAAACGGAGTCCCTATTGGAATATCTGTTGTTCCTGCCCCACAAGGATCAGCTTCGACTTCAGGAGGAAAATTTCCTGTTGGACAATCTGTTTGACAAGCTTGGCCATTGGCGTAATTGGTCATTTGTAAAATACTAGCAGCGTGAAAATAATTGTCACCTACTCCATTTCCTGGAATATTTTGAATTCCACCACAAATTCCGTTATAAGACATGATAGTGGTTCCTGAAGCTATTTCATATGAATTTCCACCTGCAATATTAGTCATACAGCTGCCACCTTCACCATTAAAAGTATGTTCCGCTCCAAACATATGTCCAAACTCATGAGCTGCTAATTGACACCAGCCATTTGTAGTATTGTTAAATGAACCACTCCAGCCAGCACCTTTACAAGGCCCTGTAGTTGCACCTGAAGAGAAATTGCATACTCCATCTTGACATACTACTCCTAAACCTGCCACACCGCCACCTGACCAGTCAGTTACTCCACCATTGATAGCCGAATCAGTATTGTGAAAAACATGTCCTATGTCATATGGTACTGTTGCGCAAATATCTATCTGATCAGCAGCTTGCGTGGCTCTAGGATCACCACCAGCCATGTCAGGAGTAAAAGGATCAGCCCCTGGATCTGTAAAAATGCAAGTTTCTACTATCACTAAACAGATCGCCATATCTTTGTTAAAAATTGAATTTACACAATTTACAGTTTGTGTAATTTCGGTCATTGCACTTGTCATAGTTCCACCATTCGCAATAGTGAATTCTCCTGTTGCAGCTACTACCAAATCATATTTTCTCTTCAATACTTCACCCGCTGCATTTGTATAAGAAGTCGTACCACTTTTATACACATTGGGATCAAAATTATTACCGCCAATTTTGGGTAAATTAATGCTTTGATCATCAGTAGTTACACCACAAGAATGAAATGGCGTATCGTTTCCTATTTCAACTTCGTGTATATTAGTGTTGGTAAAATTTACAGGTCGTATTCCTATTAAATTTCCATCAACCAAATAATTGGCAAAAAAACCATATGGAGAAATTGTAATGGCTCCTACAACACCAGGATCATCTACCATCTGGACGGAATAAGATTTGATGTTTGGATAATCTAATTGAAGATCCTCACCAATAACATTGTTTTGAACAACATAAAAGTTTTTTTCAACTTGTCCATCATAAGGCAGTTGCACAACAATGCTATTTTCCACACTTAAAACTTCAGAAAGTTGAGCTTCTTGTAAACTATTTGTTATTCCTAAAAGATCAACAGTAATTGTTGTATTTTGACCATAAGAAATAGAAAAAAAGAAGGCGTTTAAAATTAACAAAGAAAAAATAGCTTTTATCTTTTTGTTACAAATTGTAAACATTTTTCGCATAATATATTTAGATTTAGTTTATCAGTTTAAAGTTCAATTATATACCTCTCCCATTAGCTATAAAATCGCATTTACACCTATTACAATAAAATCCCGTTAAGGTCAGTCAGCTTGAAAAATTCAAGACATAACTTTCCCATTAACTTGTAATTGCTTTTTTACAACAAACACAAGTAGCACTACACAAATAGCACCTCCAAAAATGAAGGCTATATATGCATCAATACTTAAAAATACTCTAAAAGCATTTTAAAAATATGTAATAAAGATAGAAGTTTGCACCTACTCTAAATTGGGTTTTGGTTTAACTAATTCACTTTTGATAAAGCAATCTGGAAGCTACAGTTTATCAAACTTTACATTTCTGGTACAAATATTCTAAAGGCACTATGTTATTTAGAAGCAAATATAGCACATTTTATATTAAACAAAATATTTATATTAAAAAATTGCAAATTTTAACATATGGATTATTTATAATCTATATGTTTCTGTATAAGAATAACTAAAAATAGAATAAGTAATTATGGTTAATTGCGGATAATCATTCTAGTGTTACTCAGTATTAAAATATAATTATTTTTATGAATATATAATGAATTCTAAGATTTTTTGTCTTCAGCCAATTCATTTGCGATTATTTTTAAAATAGCCTTATTATGTGGCATTCCAAGATGGCTTCCATTTGCCTCTACGTTGTGATGAAGTGCATCTTCTGCCTTCTCCAAACAGTCCTTCCAATAAATTACACCATCTGTTTTGGAGTAAATAGCAGTGGTTAAAACAGGGGCTGGCTCGTGGATTTTTTGCAACCATTTTTCATCCCAAATTTTTGTTGCTTTTCCTCTAAGTAATCTGAACAACCACACTGCATTGTTTGGATTCATTATGCCACCAAAAGGAGCTCCCATTGTAATAACTTGGCGAATTAAATCGGGTCTTTGTTTTGCTAAATCCCTGGCATAAACACCACCTAAACTCCACCCAATAATGGTTATTTTTTCTTGATGTTTCTCATTTATAGCTATAACTTTAGCCATGAGTTTCTCTAAATCCTCAGCCTTTCCCATATTTCTTTGCAATTCCCAAGGATAAGCTGTATAATTTAATCTTTCCAAAAAATCTCTCAGCGGTTTCGTGTTTTTATCATTTCCCAAAAACCCTGGAATCACCAATACAGGACGACCATCACCCACCTTTTCTGGAACATAATTTTTGCGAAATTTTGCAGAACTGAATCGCTCAACTATTGAACGCACACCCTCTGAAAAATAAAGTAATATTGATGGTCTTTTCATATTTTGAATGCTTCAATGCTTCAATGTTTCAATGTTTCAATGCCTTAATGTGATTATTGTTTCAATTCTAATATTAATTAGTATTTTTTAAATGAGTATTAACATTATATCATTGAAGCATTATTTTTCTAAGCTTGGTTCAGTTCCGTTAAGAACAGGTTCCTAACCTCCTCTATACGTGCTGCTAAATTTTTGACTTTCCAACCAGAAGTATCGACAGCATTCAATACAACGACTTCAACATTAGTGGGATAAAGCAAACCGCTGCCTTTTGGCATAGCATCATGTGCATTTTTAATAACTATAGGAACAATAGGAACATTGGCTTGCATAGCTAAGTGAAATGGACCTTTTTTAAATTCACCCAATTGTCTAGTTCTGCTCCTTGTACCTTCTGGTGCAATAGCAACAGAAATTCCACTCTTCAAAGCTTGTATTGCTGGTTTAAAAGCCTTCAGTGCATTCTCTTTATTGGAACGATCAATGTATACTACACCAAGTGCTTTAAGAAGTGGACCAAAAGGAGTTGAGGCTAGTTCTTTTTTTGCCATAGCTGTACAATCGTGTTTTAATATTTTGGATAAAATGAAAAAATCGGCATTGCTCTGGTGATTGAAACAAAAAACAGCGGGTCGATGATTTTTTAAATTTTCTTTTCCTTTTATCACAACATTCAGACCTGCCAATCGACAACCATAGTCTCCCATACTCTTAATAGTCGTATTGATCCCTTTTCGCTGTGAGCCAGTCAATGCTGCCGAAAGAAGCCCTTTAAATGCAGCAGGATAAACACTACTAATCGCCAAACCTGTCCTTAAACTATTGACTACTGGTGTATCTTTCTGTTGCTCAAATCGTCGAATCGGCCAATTGTTCTCAAATGCCATTTGCGACAATTCCTTATCTGGATTAATGGCATGTGGATTTCCAACAATTTCTAAAAGTGGATAATCTTCCATACTATCTGTATAAAAATAACTTTTAGACATGTCGATTTTATATTTTTCAGCAAATTCTAAAGCCGCTTTTGCTTTACCTTCTCCCCAGCACATTACCTCCACTTCACCCGTAAACTTACCACCTACAACTTCCATTTGAGTACAAAAAATATCTTCCACTCCCAAATCTCTTGCCACTGGAATCACTTGGAAAGCAGTTGCAGCTGAAACAATGACCACCTTATGACCTTGCGCTAAATGCGATCCGACCAAAGCTCGTGACTCGGGATAAATTGCACCTGCTAAATGTTTTAAGTAAACTTCTTCTCCTAATTCGGCAAAATCTGTTTCCTTTAGACCTCTAATACCCCGCCCTGTAATTTTTGTAAGTAAGTCAAAATCTCTATTACCTGAAGAATACAATAAAACTGCCGCAAATTGAGCCAATAATTCTTTGGTAGAGGACTTACCACTCAATAATCTTGTTTGCATAAATTTCTTTGCAGAAAAATCGTCAATAAGTGTTCTGTCTAAATCGAAAAAGGCTGCAATATGGCTGCCTTCTTCTTCTTCCATAATTTCTTTGGAAAGGACCTCCAAAGTTGAACCTGGCACAACCTCTAATTCAATTGGAACAATTGATGCTTCTTTTTTGGCAATGGCTTCTTCAAAATCACGTAATTGTGTCAGGCGATTGTTTGTTGCATTTAATATTTCAAGCCAATTATCCAGTTTATCATAATCAATCTTTTTGTCTATTGGTGTCAACATATAATTTCGTGCCAAACGATAACCATTAACTAAAAAAGGCTTAGAAACACTATCTAGCCGACGGATTCGTCCTTGCCAATGTAAATCTCTTCCCTTAAATAAACAGGCTTCTATAAATGCTTTTTCTGTAAATTTATCTTCTAAATCCCAACCTTGCAAAGTATGTATGACGACTCTGTATGCTTCTAAATAAATTAACAGAACAGATTCTGAAACAAACAAAGACTGCTTTCTCAACAAGGCTTTTACATCTCCATCAGGATCATCTACAACTGCCCGCCATTCAGGATCAAAAAGTGCTAATTCAGCTTCAATTTCATCACTGAATTTGGCTTTATTTGTGTAAAAAAATTCAAACTTAAACAGATTCCGCAATCGCATTATTTCAGTCCAAAAATTCAATAGTCGATCTAAAGATTTATCATCGGCTATTTTTACTAAAGCTAATTCTATAAAACCTCTATGATACAAATGACCTGATGACATATTTGCATAATAATTAGCAGGTAAATATTCATCATTTGCTAAACAATACTGTGCTTTCAGGCCAGATTGTATTTTTTGCACTACACCACCCTTTTGCAACAGATTTAAAGCATTTTGAATACTTCTGCCTATGGGCTTTCCCCTATCTAACAAAACATCTTCTCGTCGTTTTTCAATGAATCGCATTAACTTAGAAACTCTAACAACCATATCTTTCTTGGTCAAAGAAAAATTATTCAACAATGCATGACAGACCAACGAAACTGTCGTTACTGGTGTAATTCTATCAGCTCTGTGAATTACTTCAAAGGCAAATCTTGGAAGCGTGTTTTTATCAGTGTAACTATCTTCTTCCATATCTGGAATGATGGCTTGGTGCATTCCTTTAGCATCTACAGGTTCTCCAAAACGAATGGCAGCTCGCCCAAATTGCTCTCCTAATTTATTAATATATTGAAACATCCAAGTTAAGCTCTCATTCTTTTTATTTTTCCCTTTTCCCTGTTCTGTCATTTCTTTCACATCAGGAATCGTATCATAAACAATTGAAACAGGAATGTATTTAATATCTCGGTTACTCTCCTCCTCACTGTCCATGATGTATTTCAAAATACCCATTTTTGGCCAAACAATTTTTCCAGTACGCGAACGAGTACCTTCTATGTTCCAAGCAAAGTGATGCCCATCATCTATCAAAGAAGAAATAAAATGACGCAGTGCTGCTTTATATACTTTATTGTTATTAAAATTTCGGCGAATAAAAATAACACCAGCATTTTTACCTATTTGTTTCGGACCTGTAAATGCCATATTGATTCCACTAAAAAGATACGGAATCGGCATACCATATCTAGCTAGAGTAGTCACCAATACCATTGTGTCCAAATAGGTTTTATGCGTTAGAATAAATGCAACAGAATTTTCTCGAATCAGTTTCATTAAATTTTTAATACCTTTCGGATCAACATCGATTTTATCTTCGTAGGCTCTTGAAACTAGGTATTGAAATAACTGTACTGAAAACATTTTTGTTCCTGAATTCTGTTCAGTGTATAATTCTTCAATACATTTATGACCTTCCTCTTTTACATCTTCTAGATCAAGCCCCTCTTCCCTTGCAATTTGTTCTAATTCTGCTTGGAATTTAGGGTTATTTATAATTCTTTCCATTGTACTTTCTCTGGGTTGAAAAAATGTTTTTTTTGAACGTTACGGAGACAAGGCATGCCTTGTCTCTACGATGATTTTCTCCAAAAACTTGGGTAAAATATTCTTTCTATTCTCTTTGGTAAAACATCTACGACTTCTTTTTTCAAGTTTTGATGCAATGCATTTGCAACCGATAGTAAAACGGTTGTATTGGCTCCCAATCCACTATGACTTCCAAACACCTCAATATTCTTAATATCACTTCTTAGGTTTTCTGCTTCAAGGCAATTTTTCCATGGAACTACTCCGTCTGATTTCGTATAAATACAGGTAATTGGAACATTAGGAATCATATCCAATTCAGCATCAAACTGCTCATTCCTTTTCTCATTAGGCTTACCAGTTAGTATCTCATGTACTGTGTTTAAATACGTTTTTAGATTTGCGAGTCCCCAAACTGGAGATCCAATTGATATCAATTGTGCCACTTTATCTGGATTTCTATTCGCCAAAATTTTAGCCAATATTCCTCCTCCACTCCACCCAACAAGGCTTACTTTTTCTTGATGTTTTTCAAAAATTTCATCCAACCTTTCTTCCAATATTTCTATATAATAAGAACGCACCAAATTAATCCCCATCTTCCATTTATAGGTACTAAAACCCTGCTTTTTCAAATATTTTCTTATAAATGTATTAGAATAATCTGTACCCAAAAATGGAGGTAGTACCAAAACTGGCTGATTGGCTCCCTCAACTCTTTTTGGAATAAAGGGATGTATAAAAATCATCGAATACCACTCTATCACGGCACGACCTTCAAGCAAAATTTTTGTAATTGAAGGGAAACTTGCTTCTTCTTTATTTATCCGTTCTATTTCAATTTTAAATTTTTGTAAAATATCCTTTACACTACTTTTGCCTCCTTTTTTTCCCTTAGCACCTTTGGTTTTCGTAGCCAAATCTTCTAAAATAGCGATCAAAAACATGTACTCCCGATCAATGCCATTTTTTTTACACCTAGCAATCAACTTATCAAACAATTCCTTCACATCTTTATCTTTCTTATTCTTTGACTTAAATGTCTGCTTGATTTTTTTCTTCCAAGGATGATTTGCAAACCTCTTTTTGATCTCTTTTAAATCTTCTATTTGCAATGTATCATCAGCCATCACTAATGCATAAATTAGCTTCCCATAAGATTTGTACAACTTCGCTTTATTCTTCATTTCTTTTTTCACAAGTAAATCCTAACCTCTTTATTTAGCCGACAATATTGTCATTTTTTTAATGCGAGAATGCTTGAATGCATGAATGCGAGAATGCTTGAATGCTTGAATGCGAGAATGCGAGAATGCGAGAATATCTTCCAAATAACAAGTTCACAATTCGTAATTCAAAATACGCGCAACAGCACTGGAATTCATAATTCATAACTCATAACTCATAATTCATTTTATCTTCTTCAACCATTTCATCATATTTACCATACCTTTTTCGGTTCCACTCAATTCTATTCTTCCTTGAATTTTGGCTTCCTCCCATTTCAATTTTTTGTTATCAATTCGAGAGAGAATAAGATCGTCAATCACAATTGTGCCGCTCGGTCTTTTAATCAACTCTTTTATTACACTAATTTTTTTCTTAGTCATATCAATTTGCCAAATGACTTCGTCTTTATCTGCGACGACTTTCATTTGGAATTTTCCTTTTATTTTTTTGTCCTTGTCTGAATTTTTCTTAAGATACTTTTCTATTTTATTATAAAATGGATTAGACTTTTTGACCACCCTTTTCTCCACTTTCTTCTCCTTTGCTCTCTTTAAAACCAAAGCTTCCAACTCATTTGCTGACTCTCTAATATACCTCGCAAATTTGTCAGCGTCGGGCATTGTTTTTGAATCAGAAGTAGAAGTTATGCTAACTTGACCGTTGTAGCTAAAGACACCAATTATTAATCCAAGCCCATCCACAACAGGAGTTAATCCCAAGATAGACAAAACTTTATGCCCATTTAGATAAAGCGGAAATTGAGGGCCAGGAACATTTGAAATCGTTACATTAAAAGGCGGACGATGCCACTCATTTAAATTATATTTGCTATAAACACCTGCCGCCAAATTTGCTAAACCAAAAGGTACAGCATCTGCCATCACTCCCAAAGTTTTCGCTCCTAATGCCTTGTGTTTTACCTTGCCACGTGCAGTATGCTCTTGAATCGCTTCAAGCCTTTCAATTGGATCTTCTATATGTGTTGCAATAGGAATGAGCATATTTGAAATTTTATTGCCCAATTCCTTCTCGGTTCCCTTGCTCCTAATAGAAATCGGTACATTTGCCACCAAAGGCTGACTTGGTAGTTTGTCTTTTTCTAATAAATATTTTCGAATTCCTCCTGAACAAATGGCAAGAATGACATCATTAATCGTTGCATTCATTATATTTTTCAAAACTTTAACTCGATCCAATGCAAGGATAGCTGTTCCCCAAGTACGTTTGGGAGATATGGATTGATTAAAAATAGTTCGAGGCGCAGGATAAGAAGATTTTACAAGATCATTATTGGCTTGAAGTCGTTTATTCAATTGACTTTCTGCTAATTTCATCATTGTTTTTCCTGCCAATTTGGGTATTTTCAGTGGGTTTTTAAAAAATCCTACTGAACTTTTAGCCAATAATGCCAATTCATTAGGCAATGGTTCTGGTTTGTAAGGCATAGGTTCTTTAGCCTCATTGACATCAGGACTCATGCTAAACAGCACACCCATTAGACCAACACCTGACATTCCATCAATCATAACATGATGAATCTTAGCCAAAATCGCAACAGAACCCTTTGGGACTTGTGATAAACCATCCAGCCCCTCAATAAAACTGATTGACCAAAGTGGTCTTCTCAAATCAAGCGGACGACTAAAAATGGAGGCTGACAATTCTCGTAAGGTTTCCCAATCTGCTGGTTCAGGCAATCTTATCCGTTGAATTTGCAGATCGAGATCAAAATTAGGATCATCCGCCCAGTAAGGAAAGTCCAAATTAAAAGGGACTGTCACTAAACGTTGACGAAATTTTGTCATCTGATGAAGCTTAGATGCGATATTTTTCTTAAATCCATCAAAACCAATAGACCCCTCTACTATGGTCAAACTCGCAACGTGCATAGGACTCTTAGGGGTTTCAGAGTACAAAAATGCAGCATCATAGCCAGAAATTGGCTTTGCAGACGTGTCTAATATTTTATTAAGTACTTTTTTTAGCATAAAATAAATTTGCGTTAAATGTAGGGCTTTTAAACCGCAAAATAATAATAATTATCAAATGTGAGCTACCTTTATACTATTAAAATCTCCAATTAAGTGCTTGAACATAAATAATCTAACAATTCAAAATAAATATTTTTTTGATTTGCTAGAAAAAAAAGTCAAGCATAGCAGGGCTATCGAGTGTCGAACCAGGTTACTTTTTTGACCAGTCCGCCAGTGCGGACGGAAATCAGAAAAAGATGATTTTTGAATGTTAGATTATATATGCCCGAGTGCTTAACGCAACAAAATATACAGCACCAAATTTTCAACCAACTTATTTTGTTAAGTAACGATAAAATAATAAGTTTGCTATTTAGACGAGCTAGTTTGGTTCTCATTTTTCTTTTGAAAGAGTTATAATTGTTGATACTTTGAACGATTTCAAGAGGAAAATGAGAGCGAAAAAAGCCGTTTAAATCGGGAAGTTATTCTTTGACCATTACTAAGCTTGTGTATTCTTATTAATATTGTAGATCGAAATATACGTATATAGTTGAAAGTTGAAAGTTGAAAGTTGAAAGTTGAAAGTTGAAAGTTGAAGCATTTAATCACCGTTGGTTCAGCTATCAATCAAGTTGAGAGCTGGGCTGGTTTAATTATCGTCAAAGAATTAATTTTAAATTTGCTATTTCAAATAAATCTTTTTTATGAGCGTAACAGATACTAAAACTCAAACAGAGTTGGATAATTTCAGAAAAGAAACGAAGCTTTGGTTGACCGAAAATTGCCCAGAAAGTATGCGTATGCCTTTTCAAGGAAGTGCTGACTATTTTTGGGGCGGCAGAAATACGGTTTTTCAAAGCGAGGAGCAAAAACAATGGTTTGAAGTAATGAGAGATCGTGGGTGGACTGTTCCTCATTGGCCAAAAGTGTATGGCGGTGGCGGATTAAATAAAGCGGAAAATGCCATCTTACAATCAGAAATGAGACGCCTTGGTTGCAGAGTTCCATTGGTCAGTTTTGGTATTTCTATGCTCGGTCCTGCACTCTTGAAATTTGGAAACGAAGCACAAAAAAAGGAACATCTTCCCAAAATTGTGGCTGGTGAAATCAGATGGTGCCAGGGATACAGCGAACCAAATGCAGGTTCTGATTTGGCAAATATTCAGACCAAAGCGGATGTAAAAGAAAATCATTTTGTAGTAAATGGTCAAAAAGTTTGGACTTCTTATGCAGATCAGGCAGATTGGATATTTTGCTTGGTGCGAACAAATAATGAAGGTAGAAAACAAGCAGGAATTAGTTTTCTTTTAATAGATATGCTGACGAAAGGCGTAAGCACGCGCCCTATCAAACTGATTAGTGGCAAGTCGCCTTTTTGTGAAACTTTTTTAGACAATGTTAAAGTTCCAAAAGAAAATTTAGTGGGCGAACAAAATTTTGGCTGGGGAATTGCCAAATATTTATTGACTCACGAAAGAGAAATGATTGGAGCACTTGGAGATGTACAAATCAAAACACCATTGCACCAAAGTGCTATAAATGCTATTGGTTTATTAAAAGGTGTTTTAAGAGACCCTACTCTTCGTTCAGACATTGCTCGTTGGTCTGTTAACAAAGCCGCCTTTGACCTTACTTTAAAACGAACAATGGACGAAGCCAAAGCTGGACAATCACTGGGTGCTGTTTCTTCTTTTTTAAAATATTACGGAACTGAACTCAATAAAGATCGCTTGGAATTATTGCTTGCTGTTGGTGGATTTGAAGGTTTGGAATGGGAAGGTGAATCTTCTAATGAGGGAGATTTAGCTAGAACATTTTGCCGAACAAAAGGAAATTCCATAGAAGGTGGAACCTCTGAAATTCAGTTGAATATTATTGCGAAACATATCTTAAAATTACCCTCGAATTAATGCTTAAATGCGAGAATGCGAGAATGCTTGAATGCGAGAATGCTTGAATGCGAGAATGCTTGAATGCGAGAATGCTTGAATGCGAGAATGCTTGAATGCGAGAATGCTTGAATGCGAGAATGCTTGAATGCGAGAATGCTTGAATGCGAGAATATCTGAATGCTTTTGAACGTTTTCAACTTTCAAATTTCAACCTTCAACCTTCAATCTTCAACTTTTCAACTTTTCAACAACCTTAATTAAACAAAAAAAAATTATGCCTTTATTAATAAATGAAGAACAATCTATGCTTAAAGAATCTGCAAAGGATTTTTTAAAAAGCAACAGTCCAGTTTCTGCGCTTAGATCATTGCGAGATAAAAAAAGTGAGCTTGGATACGATGTAAATATTTGGAAAAAAATGGTTGAGATAGGATGGACTGGTCTTACCATTCCAGAAGAGTATGGCGGGCTAAACTTCGGCTATGTTGGCTTTGGTCAAATTTTGGAAGAAACGGGACGGACCCTAGCAGCATCGCCATTGTTATCCAATGTTTTGCTTGGTGCTGCTACTATTTCTATTGCTGGAAATGAAAAACAGAAAGAGAAAATCTTACCTGCCATTGCATCTGGCGAGTTATTGGTCACTCTTGCCATAGACGAAAAAAATAGACATCAGCCAGACTTCATCGCAGCAACTGCCTTTAAACATAAAGATGGCAAATATGAATTAAATGGAAAAAAAGTATTTGTTCTGGATGGACACATTGCCGATCAATACATCGTTTTAGCTCAATCTTCTTATGTAGATCTAGGGCAAGCCTTATATTTAATAGATGCAAAAACGGAAGGCATAAAGTGTACACGCAACGTTATGATGGATGGTAGAAATGTTGCTACACTAGAGTTTGACGAAGCATTACTTCCTGAAGAAAATTTAATTGGAGCAATGAAAGAAGGTCCAGAAATCATCGAAAAAGTACTGGACATTGCTCGCATTGGATTGTCTGCGGAAATGCTGGGATCTATGCAAGAAGCCTTCGAAAGAACGATGTCTTATTTGCGAGAACGACAACAATTTGGCGTTTTCATCGGAAGTTTTCAGGCATTGCAACACCGCTCAGCAAAAATGTATTGCGAAATAGAATTGTGTAAATCAATGGTAATAAATGCACTTCAAGCCATTGACAAAGAAGCAGACAACCTTCCTGAATTGGCAAGCACTACAAAAGCAAAAGTCGGCGAAACATTAAAACTCGTCACCAATGAATGCATCCAAATGTACGGCGGCATCGGCATGACCGATGATGAGGAAATTGGTTTCTTCCTAAAACGCGCCCGTGTCGCAGACCAAACTTTCGGTGATGTTGCTTTTCACTTGGATCGGTATGCTAAGATTAGGGGATATTAAACACTCAAACAAAAGCAGGTTTGTGTTGAAAACAAACAAAAAAGCACGTCATTCCCGAATTTTCATGGCGTTATAGCCAATGAAAATATCGGGGATCTCATCAATGTTTAGGACTAACCTTATTGAATTGGCTTAAAATATATGTGGTTATATGCAAAATTCATAATTCCTAACTTATAACTCATAATTAATTTACGGACGGCAAGGATCATCTTCGATCAAGTTGTCTCCCCGCTGTCCGTTGCAATGTATGGAACTGGGTTTTGTTGTTTTGGGGAGACGCGATGAATCGTGTCTCTACGGGTTGCTTTGTGGCAAATTTTGTTGGTAATTCGTTCCATACATTTCCACTCGCATCGGGCGTAATTTCGCGAATTTGGCTGCGCTGTCGGTCAGTTCATCCTCCGCTCTTCCCTTGCTTTTCAGAATTCTCATGCAGTTTCGCAAAATAATCCTGTATCAATTGATGACGAAAACGCCAATGCCCTCCATCTTTTTCCAAAATGCGTGTTTCAGTTGCCAAATTTAAAAATTTAACATACTTTAAGGGAGCTTTTTTCTCAATGGCAAGTGCAATTCTAAGTATGAAATGTTGAATTAGTGGCATTTTCATTAGTAGGAATAAACTCATTGGGAATAATAACGCTAAAAATATTCCATACATATTATAAATTACTATAAAAGCACGCATGCTTATAAATGGAAGTAAAATAAATACCCCGATAATTAAAGTTTTAAAAAAATATTATTCCCCAACAATTAGGACATACACCTGCTTCAATCAATTCGTTATTTGTTAAATCTATTTTGCTTGATTTTTTACCAAACAATTTATCTAAAATCCCATATTATTTTATTTTAAATTTATTTAATTCAACCTATTTGAATTTGCGATTTTACGAACTACAAGAAAGCATCGAACACCCCACTTTATTTCTTGCCCATTCAGGTCGCTTCGCAAACCATTTTTCATTTTCTAATTGCTCTTCATAGGGCGATTTTAACAATTGATACAATTCTTCTATAATGCTGTAATCCTTGTCATCTGCGGCATCAATTGCCAGTTGTGCCATGTAATTTCTTAAAACGTATTTTGGATTAACAAGGTTCATTTTTGTTTTGCGATCTTCATCAGATCGATCCTCTTTTTGCAATCTTGTTAAATATTTTTCCAACCAAGCAGTCCATTTTCCCAAAATTTCATCTTTGATTTCTTCTGGTTTGTAAAATGCTTTATTAATTGTGGCAAGAACGTCTTTGGCTTTGTCCTTCTTAGAAATATTTGCCAATAATCTAAAGAAAATTGTCATGTCGGTTTCGCTTAATTGCAAAGTTTTAACTAGGGAATCAATTAGCTCTTGATCTTCTGCATTTACATCCATCAAACCTAATTTAGATTTCATCATCTTTAGGTTCGAATTTTCAAATTCTACTTGAAAATTTTCTAAAATTGATTCCAATGGTTTTGTATCCTCCACCAATAAGTACAGAGCATTTCCCAATTGATATAAATTCCACAAAGCAACAGCTGGTTGATTTCCAAAGCGGTATCTTCTATTTTGACTGTCGGTCGTGTTGGGAGTCCAATCATTTTCAAAACCTTCTAACCATCCATACGGTCCATAATCTATGGTTAATCCGAGAATGGACATATTGTCTGTGTTCATTACACCGTGAACAAAACCCACTCTTTGCCATTCCACAACCATCTTCAAAGTTTGGTCCACAACTGTTTTGAAAAATTCAACATATCCATCTTTTCCACCTGCCTTTATTTCTGGATAAAAATGCTTGATCGTATAATCCGTTAATTTCTGAAGATTTGTTTTATCACTTCTACTCGCAAATATTTGAAAATTTCCAAAGCGTATAAATGAAGGTGCAACTCTACATACAATTGCCCCTTTTTCATAAGCACTGTTTCCATTGTACATAACATCGCGCAACACCTCATCACCAGAAAGACTCAGAGATAATGACCGTGTGGTGGGCACTCCTAAATGGAACATCGCCTCACTGCATAAATGTTCCCTAATGGATGAACGCAGTACGGCTAAACCATCAGCTCCACGAGAATAGGGTGTTTCGCCTGCTCCTTTTAATTGCAATGCCCATCTTTGATCTTTTTCGACTACTTCCATTAGATTGATCGCTCTGCCATCTCCTAATTGTCCCGCCCAATTCCCAAATTGATGTCCGCCATAACACATAGAATAAGGCTCGGTTCCCTCCATTACTTTTGCACCTGTGAAAATCTCAACGAATTCCTTTGAGCTTGTATCTTCCTTAGTCAAGCCTAAATTCTCAGCCATTTCTATTGATACATGGATCAATTCTGGTTTTCTTGGAACCTTTGGGCTGACGTATGAAAAGCAAGCTTCCAAAACCTGTCTTCGAGTACTGTTTTTATTCTTATCGGCTGGTAATTCTTTATTAAATGTATCGTTTATGTTGAGTTGCATCGTTTTTTTTATTTGAAGATAGACAAATATTTTCGCACTCTTGTATTTCATTTCACCACGAAGTAACACAGAGTTTCACAGAGTAAAGATACGCAACAGCGAAGATTCTGACATTAATAAGACTCACTAATAACCGTTAGCTGTAAGGTGTCAAGTTATAAACCAGAGTGTGCCATCTTGTTTGTTTTACATCTACTGCAAATTTAACGTACTTTTTACATTACCAGCAAGAATGACAAAATGTATGATAAATGTGTGTTAAATATCAAGTCATCATCACATCGATTTGTGCATTTTTCTATACTTTTGCGCTGTATTTGAGTGATATGATTAAGCCAAATCTGAGTAGTCGATTATTTATGTATAGCTGCTTATTGGGTGACAAAATCAAGATTATACACTCCTAAAATATCAAACAACAGCATAGAATGACGAAAAGAGTAAGAGGATCAATTGGTAGGGTTGCAAAAGATGTAATCCGTGGATGGGCGACTAAAGATGGCAGCGATTTACCTGTGGAATTGGACTTATTGATAAATAACAAAAAGATTTCGACGGTTGTAGCTGATGAATTCCGTAAGAGATTGGCAAATAATTCGCAAAAAGGCAAGTGTGGTTTTTCCATCAATCTTAAAGGAACTAATCAGTTGCCGAGCATCTGCTCTGTCGAGGTACAAGTGAGTGGTAAGAATGAGCAATTAATAAATAGCCCATATGTCTATAATGAGTTTATGAATAATAGCATTTTGGTGGTGGGATTGGCAAAAAGCGGGACTTCTATTTTAACTTACAAAATTGCAGAAGCAATGGATGACAAAAGGCTATACTTTGAACCAAGAGGGCACGATGGTTTATTAGATCGTCAGTTTCACGAGTCTATAATGCTTAAAAAGGGTGCTACTAATATCGTTACAAAGTCGATTTTTGCACCAGGTAAACACAACGCTTATGATGTAAGACGAGTGGCTAGTTTGTACAACAAAAAAATATGGATCGTTAGAGAACCTAGGGATAATATTATCAGCTCATTTTTCTATCGTTGGAATAAGGATCATAATAAGCCTGAAGAAGAATTCAAAGTTGCATTGGAAAAAACCAAAAAGAAAGAAAATGACCCTAAAAGTATTTCTTTCAAAGAAATGACCAAAGGGATTTTCCAGATAGAAAAGTATTTAGAATATAATTATGGGCCTTGCTTGAAGCTTATTGAAAGCTTTGGAGTAAATTGGCATGTCTTAAAATATGAGGATTTAATCGAAGGAAAAATTGATGATCTAAATGACTACTTGGGTTTTTCTATTGCAAATAATGCGGAAGTTCCTGTTACTCTGAGTAGAGTTGTAAGAAGTAAAAATTATGGCAATTGGCGTAAATGGTTTCTTCCTGAAGATGTAAAACTGTTAAAACCAGTTTTCGCACCTTATCTAAAGGCACTTGGCTATGATCCTGAGGATTGGAATCTTGAAGAAAATCCTGTTCTCGACCCAAAACAGGGTTCGGAGTATATGAATAGGATTTTCTACAGACTTTGATCTGAGTTATGAGTGATGAGTGATGAATTATGAGTGATGAATTACGAATTATGAATTGTAATTTAACCACGAATTATGAATTGTAATTTAACCACGAATTATGAATTGTAATTTAACCACGAATTATGAATTGTAATTTAACCACGAGGCAAGGCATGCCTTGTCTTCTAAAGCATTAAATAATTGCGGCAATAGCATCAGCAAGTTACACCTAAATTCATAACTCATAACTCATAACTCATAACTCATAATTAACTCGATACATCTTCCTTTACAGTCTCTTTAACAACCACTTCCTTGACTGCTTCTTGTTTTTTAGGCTGCTGCTCTTTCTCACCTTGTTTAAGATATTTATAAATTTCAGACTGTGCATTTACATCTGACTTATGAGAATTTGTTTTTTCGTATTTGTTTTTAAGATTCTTATCCCAAACTCTCGCTTTGGTATTGTCTTTCCATTCAATTGCTAATAAATCTATCAAAGTCTTTTTGATTTGATCATCAAATATTGGGCAAAGCACTTCTATTCTGTAATCAAAATTTCTGGCGAATAAATCTCCTGAGCCTATGTAAACAATAGGGTTGCCGTTATTGTGGAATTGATACATCCGAGCATGCTCCAAATAACGATCTATTAAGCCTTTTGCCTTGATATTTTTGCTAAATTTCTGTTGCGGAACTACACCGCAAGTCGTTCTGACCAATAGTTTTATTTTTACTCCTTCATCGCTTGCTTCATACAGTTTTTTAATCAATTTATCATCGCTTAAATGATTGGACTTAAAAATCAATTCAGCCTTTAAACCAGCCTTCGCATTTTTAATTTCCTTATTGATGAGAAATATCATTTTTTTTCTAAAATTCAATGGAGCGACCATTAAAGTTTCATATTTACTTAATATCAACCTAGAACTAAAGAAGTCAAACAATCGCTTTACCTCGGTAGTAATTTTATTATGAGCGGTCATCAGAATATGATCCGAATAGGTTTTGGAAGTTTTTTCGTTGAAATTACCTGTACTTATGCATGCAATTTTTTCATTCTCGCCATTTCGTCGCTCAATCAAAATCATTTTAGAATGCACTTTCACGCCTCTGACACCAAAAACAACCTGCGCCCCTTCGTCGCGCAATCTGTTCGCTAAGTTGATGTTCGACCTTTCATCGAAACGAGCCAATGGTTCTACTACTGCCAAAACAGTCTTGCCGTTTCTTACTGCATTTATAAGGGCATTTACAACATTAGAATCCTTTGCTACTCTGTAAAAAGTCATGCTGATTTTCGTAACATCAGGATCAATTGCCGCTTCTCGCAACAAATCCAACAAATGAGTAAAGGATTGATAAGGAACCGAAAGCAAAACGTCTTTTCTTTTAATGACCTCTATCAAACTCTTTGCATTCTTTAGCAATGGATGCTCTAAACATTTTCTTTTTTTATAAAGTAAATCGGGACGGCCCAAATCTGGAAAGTCGATAAAGTCTTTGAAGTTGTGATAACGAGAACCTGAAATGATGGTATCGTTTCGCTTCAACTTCATTTTTTTTATCATAAATTTCTTAAAACCATCGGGCATTTGACGATCAAATACCAATCTGGTTGGCTCTCCTTTGTCCCTATTTTTCAATCCTTTTTCAAGGGCATCCAATAGACTTTCGGAAAAATCACTTTGAAGGCTCAATTCTGCCTCACGTGTTACCTTTATCGTATAGGCTTCCGCATAGTTGAAATCGAAAATATGATAGATGTCAGCTAAGTTATGACGAATTACATCATCCAACAAAATGATGTACTTTTTTCCATTCTTTTCAGGTAAAATTAAAAATCTAGATAAAACTTTTGAAGGAATTTTAATGATAGAATACTGCGCCTCTTTCTTGCCTTTTTTGTTTTTCTGAACCAACCGAATGGCAAGATGTATGCTCTTGTCATCTAACCGAGGAAATTTCTTTTTTTCCGCCAAAATGACAGGATAAAGCGTTGGACGGACCTCATCTTGAAAATATTGAACTACAAACTCGCTCTGATCTTTGTCTAGTTCTTTTTCATTTATAATATAAATATTCTCTTTTTCAAGATCTTTCAGAATCTGGTTATAAGCTTCGTCAAAACGGTCTTTTAGCTCATTCACCTTGTTCTGGACGGTATTCAATAAGTGTGTGGGACTCTCTCCTAAAATACGGCTGGTAGTCTCTTCCAAAATAGAGATTCGCTTTAATCCCGCGACACGCACTCGGAAAAACTCATCCTGATTATTGGAATAGATGCCCAAGAATTTCACCCTTTCAATTAATGGTACTGTCTTGTCCTCTGCCTCTTGGAGCACTCTTGCATTAAAAGCAAGCCAACTAAGTTCTCTATGTATTAAATCTGATTTCAATTGCCAAAATTTTGTGCAATTTACGCAAGATTATGCCACGGCATCATTTTTGGATAAACAAAATAATTATTTTCTCCCTCCCCCTCTTTTATATCCGTCCAATGATTCACGTCAAAGGTAATACTAGCGACACAGCAAGTGGGAAATTCATACTTAACAACGCCACTCAGATCCCCCAACACACTAGCCATATCTGGCATATGTCCAAACAAAAATACCGAATTGTATTGGTCTTTGGTAGATTTCACCAATGAAATGATTTCAGATGAGCCTGAAAAATAAATTTCCTCGTGAAGACGGATTATCTCATTTTCATCCAGCAATTCTTTCAATAATATTTCGGCAGTATGACGCGCCCGTTTGGCTGGGCTACAATAAACAATATCAGGGTACAAATCGACCTTTTTGAGATGCTTTCCCATCTCTTTGGCATCATTTTTACCCCGTTTATTTAAAGGACGCTTAATATCGGGCAAAGAAGCATCCTTCCAGCTCGATTTGGCATGCCGCACAAGGGTGACTTTTTTCATAGCTTTGGCTTTGAGTTTATGAAACTTTCACGTATATCAGCTCACAATTTAGTAAAAAATGGGATATATAGTAATAGATCTTTATAATTATTTTTCCATTATTTAATGCGAGAATGCAGGAATGCGAGAATGCAAGAATGTTTTTAATGTATGAATGCTTCAATGTTACAATGCTTTATTGCTTCAATAGGAGAATGATTTCTAGTGCTTCTTTAACCTGTAAAGCCTCCCCTCAAAACATTGCAATCAGTGTTTTCTAATTATTTCAATCATTAGAAACTTTTGCTTTTTATTACAAAGAACATTGCCATTAAAAATTTGTGGCGATAACACCTAGAAATATTGAAGCATTGAAGCATTAATTTTAGGACGGCGAGTATCCTCTTCGATGTAGTAGTGTCCCCGCTGTCCGTTGCAATGCACTTATATGTGCATGCAAAGTAAGAGGCAACCGCAAGGGTTGCCCGTACGCACATATAAATACATTTCCTCTCGCATCGGGCGTAGTTTCGCTAATTTGGGTGCGCTGTCGGTGAGTTCGTCCTCCGCGCTTCCCTTGCTAACATAGTGGAACCTCGCTGAGGTTCTTTTTTACATGTTTTGAATACAATTAACGTAGTTCCTAAAATAAATTTCACAGAGGTTCTTTTACCAATAACATCAAAATAAACCGTAGTATTAAAACATTGTGGCAATAACACACAGAATAAATATTGAAGCATTATAGCATTAAATCATTGAAGCATTATTAAAAAATTGTAGCAATAACACAGAGCAAAATATTGAAGCATTGTAGCATTAAAACATTGAAGCATTATTAAAAAATTGTAGCAATAACACACAGCAAAATATTGAAGCATTGTAGCATTAAAACATTGAAGCATTATTTCATGACAGTGACCTAATTAATTTCATCAATTTGATCTAAAAAAATACCATAATTACTTTCTAGAATCTCAACTACAAGTTTTAAAAGTTGCCCATTTTCTTTTTCTAGGACAATAAACCCTTTATTTTGTGAACCAAAGTCACTTCTTATAAAATCTATAAAAACTGATCCAGGTTCACATCCGTACGCTCCTACACTATTTTTTTCATGAAGTAAAAATTTACCATTTTTCGATTGACATGCATTTATTTCACTTAAACTTTCTTCTTCAAAAATCTTTATTGCTTCATATGTTTCGGAATCCACGAAATTATCCACTTCATCACAACTATATTGTTTGTAACACTCGAATTCTGGCGAACCTAAACCTATTGTATCTTGACAGATGTAATGAATCTTTTCTGTAGTCTTGACATTCCAACTCGAATTTACAACTTCCATTTTAACAGTAAAACTTGCTCCTCCGATACTTCCATAAAACTCTGCCACAATTTCAATATCAAAATTTGAATCTCCATCTATATCTAATTGCTTTTTATTACCAGGATATGTTTCATAACCTACACTATCTTCCAAAATTATAGGATAATCTACATTATCGTTCTTTGAGCAAGAACTTAAAAGTATGAGAATGCCTAAAAATAAATTTATTCTTTTCATAGGATTATTTATTGGGGATATTTCCGATCTTAAATTTATATTCAAAACGGCTATAAAATTCTTTGAGTTGCTTCATTAGTAATTAATTAAAATTTCGCAAGTCTTTTAAATGAAATTTAATTCTCGCATTTATACATTAAAAAAGATTGGGATGCGCGGAGGATGAAATGGCGACGGAGTAGCTAAATATACGAAACTACGCCCGATGTGAGTGGAAATGTTTTTACACGTGCAGACAAAGACTTGTGTGGAATTAAAATCTTGCATCACGTGTAAAAACATTGCAGCGGGCAGCGGGGAGACTACGAAATCGAAGATAATACTCGCCGTCCTTAAAAAGTTGAAGATTGAAAGTTGAAAGTTGAAAGTTATGAATTTCAATCTCTGGCAACATTTAACTGTGAGCAAGGAATAGTCCTACAGCGGACATTAGATTAATCAACGGAAAAGACTTGGGCTGCGATTGAAGATTGGAAACACGGGCTGTGCGTGGTAGTTATTGACAACAATGCGAATTTTACCTGCAATTATAGATTCTGTCAATAATGTCATCACAAATATCAATATTATATAGGCGAAATTAATTTTATCTTTACGCCAAATTGTACATTAAAATTTGTTGCTATATGGAAAATGGTATAAATATGAACGAAGGTAAATGTCCTTTCATGAATGGACCACTAAACAAAAGTGCTGGTGGGGGAATGTCAAACCGTGATTGGTGGCCCAATCAATTGAGGCTGAATATTCTTCGTCAACATTCTTCTTTGTCTAACCCTATGGGTGAGGAATTTAACTATGCAGAGGAGTTTAAGTCGCTCGACTTGCCTGCTGTGAAACAAGATATTTTTGATTTAATGACCACGTCCCAAGATTGGTGGCCTGCTGATTATGGCCATTATGGTCCGTTCTTTATTAGAATGGCTTGGCACAGTGCTGGTACTTATAGAATTGCTGATGGTCGTGGTGGCGGCGATTCTGGAACGCAGCGTTTTGCACCGCTTAACAGTTGGCCTGATAATGCGAATCTTGACAAGGCACGCTTGTTGCTTTGGCCAATTAAACAAAAATATGGTAAGAAAATTTCTTGGTCTGATTTGATGCTTCTTGCTGGAAATTGTGCTCTTGAATCTATGGGTTTTGAAACATTTGGATTTGCTGGTGGACGCGAAGATGTTTGGGAACCTAAAGAGGATGTGTATTGGGGAACTGAAACGGATTGGCTAGGAGATAAACGTTATACGGGCGACCGTGAACTTGAAAATCCACTTGGTGCTGTTCAGATGGGGCTTATTTATGTAAACCCTGAAGGACCAAATGGCAACCCTGATCCGCTTGCATCGGCTAAAGATATTCGTGAAACATTCGGTCGTATGGCGATGAATGATGAAGAGACGGTTGCGCTTATTGCTGGTGGACACACTTTTGGTAAAACGCACGGTGCGGCTAATCCTGACGAATATGTTGGACGTGAGCCTGAAGCTGCTGGTATTGAAGATCAAGGTTTTGGTTGGAAAAATACTTTCGGTAGCGGAAGTGGTGTAAACACAATTACAAGTGGTCTGGAAGGAGCTTGGACTACAACTCCAATAAAATGGAGCCATAACTATTTTGATAATCTATTTGGTTTTGAATGGGAGCTTACAAAAAGTCCAGCAGGTGCTCATCAATGGACACCAAAAGACGGTGCAGGTTTGGGAACAGTACCTGATGCACATGATCCATCAAAGACTCACGCACCAATGATGCTTACAACGGATTTGGCTTTAAGAATGGACCCTATCTATGGACCAATTTCAAAACGTTTCCACGAAAATCCAGATGAGTTTGCAGATGCATTTGCAAGAGCTTGGTTTAAATTGACTCATCGTGATATGGGACCACGTGAGCGTTACCTTGGTCCAGAAGTCCCTTCAGAGGTTCTAATCTGGCAAGATCCTATACCTAAAGTTGAGTGTGCATTAATTAATGATGCTGATATAGCTGATTTAAAAGGTAAAATTCTTGCATCGGGCTTGTCTATTTCTCAATTGGTATCAACGGCTTGGGCTTCAGCTTCAACATTCCGTGGATCGGATAAAAGAGGTGGAGCAAATGGTGCGCGTATTGCTCTTGCACCACAAAACAATTGGGAAGTAAATCATCCTGGACAATTGAGTAAAGTGATTGATGTGTTAAAGGGTATTCAAAAAGATTTCAATAGCGGTAGTCAATCAGTTTCACTTGCTGATTTGATCGTTTTAGGTGGATGTGTAGGTGTTGAGCAGGCAGCTAAAAATGCAGGTCACGATGTAACGGTACCATTTACACCAGGACGTGCGGATGCATTGCAAGAGCAAACAGATGTTGAATCTTTCGCTGCACTTGAGCCAAGAGCGGACGGTTTCCGTAACTATTTAAAAGCTCAATACGGTGTATCAGCAGAGGAATTACTAGTTGATAGAGCACAATTATTGACATTAACTGCGCCTGAGATGACAGTTTTGGTTGGTGGTCTGCGTGTTCTGAATACAAATTTTGGACATTCTCTTCATGGTGTATTTACCAACCGACCAGAAACGCTTAACAATGACTTTTTTGTTAATTTACTTGATTTAGGCACTACGTGGAAAGCAGCTTCGGATGCTCAAGATGTGTTTGAAGGTAGAGATCGTGCAACGGGTGAAGTTAAATGGACAGGAACAAGAGTTGATCTTATCTTCGGTTCAAATTCAGAACTTCGTGCATTGGCAGAGGTTTATGGATGTATGGATTCTCAAGAGTTGTTTGTAAAAGATTTTGTAGCGGCTTGGAATAAGGTTATGAACCTTGATCGTTTTGACCTTAAATCTGCTGTTGCATAGAATATTTTAGGCTCATGGAGGAATTTAGTGGAAATGCTTTTAGCTATTGGCTTTTAGCTTTTGGCACTTGGCTTTTGACCAAAAGCCAACAGCTAACAGCTAACAATAGCCAAAGACCAACAACCTTTCCACTAAATCCTTTCATGAGCCACATTTTATCTTAGTTTTAAGAGACAGAGTATTAACAACTGTCTCTAAATATCAATACAGTATTTTTTTAAAAGGTGGCTAGAAAACTAGCCACCTTTTTTTATTTGCTCAAATCCGATAAAAAACCATAAATCATTTGTACCTTGAGCATTTAGGAACGAAAAAATAATAACTTTACATTTTTGACTTTGATATTTAACGATCTTTTTCGTCAAAAATACTCGCCTTAGCCTGCTAGGACTGCGTTTTTTTCCGAATGTCGGACCACTTAAATATCGTCAAATCTCTTTGTCAAAAGATTGTAAACTTATTATTTCATCGTTCCTTAACTTCCAATCGAGATCCTCTCACTCATTCTAGCCAACATAAATAATTTACGTCTTTTTGTTTACATTAAATCTATTGCTAATATAATGAAAAACATTCTCCTATTTTTACTCTGTCTCTTTGTAGGCAGTGCATCCCTATTTGCTCAACGCAATTGTTCTACGATGGATGTTCTAGCGCGAAATATTCTCAAGCATCCTGATATTCCTGCCCGTATGGAGGCAGTTGAAGAGCATACTAAGAAATATTTGGAGTCAACAAATGCACGTAAAGCCAATGAAGTCATTACCATTCCTGTTGTTGTCCATATTGTTTACAACGATTCAACTGAGAATATAAGTGATGCACAAATTTTGACTCAGATTGAGGTTTTGAATGAAGATTTCCGTCTAACCAACACTGATGCTGATGACGTTTGGTCGCAAGCTGCTGATGTTGAAATTGAATTTTGCTTGGCATCTTTTGATCCTGATGGCAATCCGACCAATGCAATTACACGGACTACTACTTCATTATCGACATTTGATTTATATGATACTATGAAATTCAATTCTACTGGTGGAAAAGATGCTTGGCCTACCGGTGATTATTTGAATATTTGGGTCTGTAAATTAGATAATTTATTGGGCTATGCCCAATTTCCAAATGGTGGGCGTCCTGAAACAGATGGTGTTGTAATTGATTACAGAGCTATGGGAAAAATGGGAACAGCAGCAGCTCCTTTCGACTTGGGGCGTACCGCAACTCACGAAGTTGGGCACTGGTTGAACCTTTTCCATATTTGGGGTGACGGTGGATGTGATATTGATGACAAAGTTGCTGATACACCATTATCAGATGCTGAAAACCTAGGTTGTGCAATAGGTCATGTTTCTTGTGGCACTGTTGATATGGTTCAAAACTATATGGATTATTCTGATGATTTGTGTATGAATTTATTTACACAAGGTCAAAAAAATAGAATGCGCTCAATGTTTGACCCTGGTGCTCCTAGATCAAGTCTTTTATACTCTACTGCTTGCGGGGGAGGAATTATAGCAACATGTTCAGACGGAGTTCTAAACCAAGGCGAAACTGGAATTGACTGTGGTGGTCCTTGTACTGCTTGTCCCTCTGAATGCAATGATATAGAAGTAAATATTAGCATTGTATTCGATACTTATCCTCAAGAAATAAGGTGGCAAATCACCAATAGTGATGGTACCTATTTTGCGTTAAGTGATTCGTACTCTGATCAACCTCCTAGCAGTATTTTGAACAATACTGTTTGTCTTCCAGCTGGATGTTACGATTTTACCCTCTTTGATTCTTATGGCGATGGTCTTTGTTGTAATGAAGGTTCTGGTAGCTATTCAGTTACTAGTGATGGAATCTTGCTTGCTTCTGGAGATTCTTTTACATCTTCAGAAACCACAAATTTCTGTTTAGTCGGAGCTACTCCAACTTGTTTTGATGGCATACAAAATCAAGATGAAACTGGCGTTGATTGTGGTGGTGTTTGTACTACTCCTTGCGGTCCAGAAGAAATAGCTCTTTCTCTAAAAGTACTTTTACAAGGACCAGCAGAAAAAGTGGGTGATTTATGGAAAATGAAGGACGACTTGCGGAGTCAAAATCTCATTCCCACTACCGAACCATATACACAATTGCAAGGATTTAATCACATAGAAAGTGGCGGAGAAACTGTTAAAAATACTGCTTTAAATTCTACAGGCGATGAAGCAATAATTGATTGGGTTTTTATCGAATTAAGAGAAAGTACAAATTTCAACGTGATAGCTACAAAGGCTGCTTTGCTAAAAAGAGACGGTAAAATTATTTCTGAAGATGGAACAACTTTGCCTACTTTTCTGGTTGAAGATGGCTCTTATTATGTATCTATCCGTCATAGAAATCATTTAGGTGTAATGACACAAGATCCTATTATATTTAGTAGTGGTAATATTTCGGAATTTGATTTCACATCAATTTCTCAGCAAACTTACGGCACAAATGCAAGGATAGATATTGGTGGAAGCATGGCTATGTGGGCTGGCAATGCTGATGGAGGAAATAATGTTGTTTTTCAAGGAGGCAACAATGATGTAAATACCATTATCTTTGAAGTTTTATCTGCAAGTGACAATGTCAGTAATTCCTCAAATTACGTTTACACAAATTACAATATAGGAGATATTAATTTAAATGGAGATTCAGTTTATCAAGGAAATGATACCGATACAAACATAATCTTTTTTAATATCTTGAGTCATCCAGCAAATACCAATAGTTCTCTGAATTTTATTATACAGGAACAATTGCCTTGATGAGTTATGAATTATGAGTTATGAGTTATGAGTTATGAGTTATGAGTTATGAGTTATGAGTTTAGTTATGCCCAATATTACTTGACAAAGATTGAGTTTATATAAACTCATTTTAATCAGTAAATTTGGATATGAAAAATCAAAAGACTTTCAATACACAAAGTAACGTAAAACCTCGTAAAGAGAAGC
>Ga0209187_1000571_pt1 | contig 59088 bp, 32 predicted proteins | sample BantaG_FD_187430 | JGI IMG/M metagenome (GOLD analysis project Ga0209187, IMG submission 187430) | Marine algal microbial communities from Bantry Bay, Ireland - BantryBay_4 metaG (SPAdes) (version 2) | ecosystem: Host-associated > Algae > Red algae > Unclassified | place: Bantry Bay, Ireland...
ACACATTTCAACACTATACGCAGAAAGCCTTGGAGGGCTTTCTACTATATTGAAATATGCAAAACCCGCATCGATATTATTCACTAAAATTCATTAACTAACTGTCCTAAGAATGGGGGGAACCTCAGATTTATGTAAAAATGGTAAAACCATTTCTTTAGCAAAATCATATTGTTTGCAATAGTTTTTTATAGATTCAAGTAAACCTGTAGTTCCAAACGGTGGATTTCCGACGACTATATTAAATTCTATATTTTCTATTTCTATATTTTTAGTAATAGTATCCCTACAGAATAAATTTGTCCCTTGTATTTTTAATGATGTATCTTCAGGGTTATTAATAAGATTTGGTAAGCTATGATTTTTATTCTGCCAAATATTTTTAGGATTCAGGTTATCAACTAAAGCTAAGTATAAACTAAAAGCTGCAACTTTAATGGCTTGAGGATGTAATTCAATGCCAAAAATATTATCAGTAAGTAGTTTTTTTAATATATTAAAGTCGGTTAGTTTTTCACTATGAGAATTCTCATAACGCTTTACTAATCGTTTAAAACTTTGTACTAAAAAAATTCCAGAACCGCAGGAAGGGTCTAAAATCTTTAAATCATATTTTGATTCTCCATTATTAATAGGTAATTTCTCATTTAGGATAAATTCAACTAAAGAAGGTGGCGTATAATAAGTTCCTGTTTTTTTCTTTAATTCTGGGTCAGTTTTAAATAAGAAATTTTCATAAATTTCACTTAATAATTCAATTTGTATAATACTAAAATCAAATAACCTCCAATCTTCAAATAGATTTTTTTGTGACATGTTATCATTGCCACTAATAAAACATTTTTTAATTAATTGAAGTTGATTAGTAGATATGTTTTCTCCATCTTCTAAAGTAAATACATTGCCATTGAAATGTTCTTCTAATTTATCAAATAAGTCATAAGTTGAGTTTACATCATTCAGAACGTCAAAATAAGATTTTGCTCCCTTTTTAATATTAGAATAAAATTTCTCATCTGTAGCTTTCCTGTCTTCTAAATATAAAAGAAACAAAGAACGAAGAATGATTTTATGGATAAAATTAATTTCAAGACCTTCCTGTTCAAGTTGTTTAGCAGTACTAACTAAACTATCTACTAAATATTTATCTACTCTACGTTGTAGATTTATTTTATTTCTGATGAACTGTGCTTCTTCCAAAGTCCAGATAATGCCTGTATCAATGGCAATAGTTGAGAAAAGACGATTAAGTTCTTGAAGATGTTTATGGTCAGAAAAATTATAAGACTTTATTTCAATATTTTGTAACTCTTTATTGTAATCAAAATTATCTTGAGTTATGATTATAGGTTTTTCAGAACAGTTATAAATACGGATTTCTGTTTCAGAATAAACATATAGAAAAAGTACTTTTTTGAAGTTCCAAGCTTTTTTGTGTGTGCTTGCAATCTCTTTTAAAGAATCTAAATCAAATGAGTTTATTTTTTTTAAAAATATAGCTGGAAAACTATTCTCATTTTCATCTGTATTAAAATAAACAGCATCAATACCGAATTTTTTTGCTTCGTTCAAGACAACAGATTTACTTTCGGATAGCGTTTTGCTTTTCGAAGTAGTAGAAATGGCTTTGTTAAGACCAATTAGTTCTATTGTTTCTTGTCCTTTCATTGTGGTTATTGTATTCTTATTTTCACTAAAATGCAAATTTATTAACCTATAAACCTAATGTTTATTTTCAACAAAATCAATTTAATTTCGATCTGCAAAATGAATTTAATCTAAGGCGATAGGGTAGGTCAAAGTCTTTTAATTTTGTTCGTGACTCACAAAATAAGAGATATTGACCGGTAAGAGGCACTTTTTTTTAACCTGCCGCTAACTTCCATATTTATCTACCTACACCCCCACAATCCTCCATATCTCATCCCCGATAGCCTCGATACTCTGATGCCCATCGATAAGGTGTATGTTCTCCCCTTCTCCATGATTCTTGAAGTGGGTTAAAAAAGCTTCGTGTGTCTTAGTGAGTTTGTCTATGTTCTCGTACATCTCTATTTCTGATCTGCCTGTGGCGATTCTTTCTATGCAGATTTTAGGATCTACATTAATGTAGAAAGTGTAGTCGGCTTGGATATAATTCTTAGATAGGCTGTTCATAGAGACGAGCCATTCTATGGGAACGTACTCGCTTTGGAAAGCATAATTAGAGAAGTAGTATCGGCTGCATATGATGTTGTAGCCTTCCTCTCTTTTCTTCAGCATGCCATTAATAGGATTATTGATATGGTCTAATCTATCTGCGGCGAATAGAGCTGCTATCGTAGACTGATCCGTCTGTACACGGCCTTTCATGATATTACGGATGAGAGATCCGATGGGACCATCTGTAGGCTCTGCTGTTTCTATGACTTTCAGATTTTTGGATTTGAATCTATCCTTCAGTAAATCTATCTGTGTTGTTTTGCCACAGCCGTCTATGCCTTCTATCACTATGAATAAGGGTTTCATATTATATTTTGATTTTGAGATTAGTGCTTTATTAATCAGCGTATATAAGATTTATTGTAGGTAAAGAATATTCGATAATCATAATAGTCATCATCATTATTTGGAAAGAAATTCTGACTGAAATTATATCAGGACTTACAATCACAAAGAGTATCATAATATAAAATATTATAGATCGGTGATTCTTTAACTCGCCTTTTTAATTAAATCCTTGATATTATAATTCTTGTAAGTATTTCTAAGTTCTTTCTTTAATTTAAACAATTCGTTTTTACTTTGAATATGAATCCACAAAGCTGGATCAATTCTGAAAATCTTTCCAAGTTTCAATGCTAAATCAAAATTCACCTTTCGCTTACCAGAAAATAGTGCACTTAGATTTGATTCTTTAAAGTCTATATATTCAGCAAACGTTTTATTCTTAATCTCTAAACTTCTTAAAAGTTCTTTTAAAAACCAACCTACTTCAACATAAGAATTATCATTAGTATGCAAATAATTCTCCATCATAAATCTTAGGCTCAAAAGTTTATTCTCAATGACTTTTGATTTAGATTGATTAAGAGATCGTTTTGATATGACATCTTGTAATTCCTTAAACTCACTACTGTTTGTATTAACTAATGGTTCTCCTAATCCATTAATTCCATCTTCATTTAAATTCATAATCTTATAATTTTAAATTATTTTTTTTGTTGAAGAAACTTCTTCATAAGTTTTTTGCCAGCCTCAGGTGTGAAAAACATTTTATTACCCATTGCCCACGTTGCCCCATATCTATCAGAATAAAGCTTTATTAACTCTGATTTACTGTCAAATGATAAAAACCCATTATAATTTCCTTTTCCTATTTCAAAACTTTTTCTGCAGGCAAAAGCAAGCAAGACTCCTGCAACTTTATCAAATTTCTTTTTACTACCAATGTTGTGAGGAGCTAATTCGATATTATTCATAAACAACATTTCTTTGTTGAATAATGTCAGCATCAAAATGCCCTCTAATATGTCAGGGCTATTTAAACATGAGATTTTATAAAATATTGATCCTTCAACTTTACATAATTTTTTCCAATTGAAATTCCAGCCGTCTCTCTGATATGGAATTAACTTATTATCAACTAATTGTATTTTAGCATCTCGATCTACTTTATTCTTTACCTCATAAATTATAGTTTGCATCATATCTATTAAGCAATAATCTTATAAAGTTATCAAATATTGATAATTTATGCAAATTATTATCCAATTGCATTATGACTCTTTCATAGAGGAGAAAGAAACCTTCCAACTAGCAAAGTATTATTGAAGCCACAGTAATAATTAAGTATTATACCGAAACTGATCCTTCGATAAGCTCAGGACTGGTAGTTTTAGTTTACTTGCTTTAATCACGCTATAGCTTGAGCGTTCATACACCCACTCGAATTTGGCAAGGCTCGACTGCCATCTCTTACTACTTACTTAAACCCGGATCCCTGTCCAAAAATTCATTATACAGCAATGTGTGTCTACTTTCAAGCGGCACTTTATAGCCATTTATAAAAAGATGCTTTACCATCGTCTTTGTCTCAAATGGATCTCCGTCTGTAATAAATACGTTAGCTACTTTCCCTCTTTCGATTGTACCGTACTTATCTGCTATACCAAACATCTCAGCTGGATTAACTGTCACTGCTTTGAATGCTTCTCTCCAGCCCATACCATATGCTGCAGCGAATCCGGCATTGTAGGGTAAGTTTCTTACATTCTCAGTCTCATTAGTCTGTATGGCAACCATAACTCCAGCTTTCTGCATAATGCCTGCATTAGCGTAGGCGCTATCATACTTGTCAGAAGCTCTCGATGGATTATCTAAAATAGGTCCTGTGATAACTGGAATTTTATACTTAGCTAAACTATCTGCTACACGATACCCTTCGGCTACACCTGTAAATATTGCTTTGACATCATTCTCGTTAACCCAATTGAGGGCAGCGAGGATATCCGACTTTTTATTGACTCTTATGAGCAGTGGAGCTTCTTTATTGACTGCAGGTGCTAATGCTTGGTATTGTGGATTGTACTTCGTCTCACCCTTAGCCGCCATCTGCGCATGTATCTTAGCGTTATCCCAATACTTCTTTAGATTCTTCTTAGCTTTCTCATCAGCCTTCTTGATATCTTCATCAGATCGCCTATCCCATCTCCCTCGTTTTCCAGTACTTGGAAAGTTGAGGACGACACCTTTGAATCCAGCATACATTTGCTCTGGTGTATATCCTTGTAAGTTAATGAGTGCCGCTTGACCTGGCATCATCCCACCTGAAGGCACACTTAATACCGTCGTCACACCATTGACTCTCGTTACTGGTATATTAACCGAATTAGGATTGACTGCGGTTAGCGCTTCCATATGTGGCGTGTACTCTCCTAACTCGTTATGATCCTGAGTTAATGATACTGCACTAATTTCTGCTAAGCCCAACTTAGTACCAGAATCTATCATACCGGGATAGATTATCAATCCTTTACAGTCGATGAGTTGTGCACCTGGGTGACTGATATCATCTGCAACTTCCTTAATTAAGCCATCTTCTATAAGTACATCTGCATCTATAACACCCTTATAAACGGTCTCTAATTTGCCACCTTTAAGTAGAAAAGTACCTGCATAGGATTTCTGTATTTGCTGGCCAGAAAGTTGTAAGGCTATAATAAATACTATTGCTATAGAAATATATATTTGTTTTTTCATTTGTCTAAATTTTGTAAAAGTGATGATTGTCGAGGAGAGGTCGGAGACCTTCCTCTCAGTTTTTCACTTGTATGATCATTTTCATTGAAAGTTTAAAACTAATTAGCTGCATCATATACACTTAATGCTGTTCTTCTAACAGATGATCAAAAGCACCTTGAAGACAGCCATCTTCACAATGCGAGTGGCCATGCTCGCCATGGCTATGCTTATGTGATTCATAGAACGCTGGAATCGCTTCTTCTGGATCTATATCTACTCGCATATCAGATGGATCTTCTGCAATATCAAATCTCACCACACCATCAACAATCGTATATTGCGGTATAGCGTATACAGACAATGGGTGATTTTTAAATATCGCAACATCACCTTCCTTACCTTCTTCCAGACTACCTACTCGCTCGTCTATGCCTAGCTGTATCGCAGGATTAATAGTAATAAGTGACAGCGCTTCATTATCAGTGAGCCCACCGTACTTCTGCGCCTTAGCAGCTTCATGATAGAGGTGTCTTATCAGCTCTTGCGAATCAGAATTAATAGAAGTAATCACACCATTCTTAGTCAATATCGCCGCATTATAGGCAGTAGAATAATATACTTCAAACTTATAAGCCCACCAGTCAGAAAATACGGAAGCATAAGCCCCAAATTCTGCTAACTCAGGTGCTACTTTAAATCCTTCATTGACATGCTGGAATGTTATCTTATCGACACCATAATCCTTCAGTACTTTCATAAGCATCAGTATCTCATCAGCTCTATAAGAGTGGCAATGGATCATAATATCTCCTAATAATATATCTGCCATTGTCTGCTTTCTAAGGTCATATACTGGTGGTACTTTTATTCTTCCAGAATTATAATCACTCCAACTTTTGGCGTAAGCCTTTCCTTCCTCAAATGATAATCGGAACACTTGTTCCATACCCATTCTTGTAGCGGGCACGATACCATTTCTTTCTCCATGTACACGCATAGGGTTCTCTCCTAATGCAAACTTTATCGTCCTCATAGCACCATCCATCCTAAGCTCATCAGGATCGGTGACACCCCACCTGTGCTTAATTGTCTCACATTGTCCACCTATTGCATTAGCAGAGCCGTGCATCGCATGAGAAATCGTTACACCACCTGCAAGTGCTCTATAGATATTAATGTCGTGTGGGTCAAGTGCATCTCCTACCCATACCTCAGCCGTCACTGGATTAGTTGCTTCATTGACGGCATCTAAGGCAATATGAGAATGCGCATCAACTATGCCTGGCATCACATATAAGCCTTCTGCATCTATAGTCTTAACGTTAGCTGCTTTGAGACCTTGTCCTATTTTCGAAATCTTACCGTCTCTGATAAGCACATCCGTATTCTCTTTGATACCATCAGTGATTGTTATGATAGTTCCATTTTGTATGAGAATATCATTAGACTGTGCTACAGATCCTATGATGAAGGAAAAATAGATTATTATGTATATTGTTAATTTCATGAATTTTTATTTTAATTCTGCAGAGATATCAGGAGGCCTTCCTCTCGCTTTTTAAATAAATTATTACCGTCATAGACGGTTTATTCTGGAGAAGAAATTTTAGATCCTGAAATTGGAAATGAACCAAATTCTCCTACATCGACCATTCCATCATAACTGTCTCCATCAAACTCTAAATTAAATCCTAATTCCATCTGCATGCCATTGTTATCTATCGACAAATTAAATGTCACATTATCATCATCGAAAGAAGTATCATCTGCGACATCCGTTTCGTCCTCGGAATTATCGGCGACGATTTCTATTTTCCCATCTTTTGAGATAGTCATAATTCCAGTCTGCGTATCACCAGGAATATCAACTGTAAATGACCACTCACCTATCAGACTTTCTTTAGCTAAACCATCTCCTGATCCACTTGAGGATTTTTTCTTTTCCTTCTTTTTGATCTCAGTCATATGGCCTTCTACGAATACATATCTGACAGCAGATTCTTTATCAAAATATGGCTTATCTGATATCATAATATTAGCCATCTTTCCATTATCTAAGGTTCCTGCTTCTTTGTCTATCCCAAGGATATTGGCTGGAACTGTCGTTAATGCAGACAAGGCCATATGCTTGCTGAGGCCGGCATCTATCATTTTTATAAGGTTAGGTTTCAGGTCTTTTGTCTTGACACCTATCATCGAGAAAGCAAACGGAATACCTTCTTTCTCAAGAGTAGCAGCCTGAGCTACATAGGCTTCATAACTCTTCTTTTTCTTTAGCTTAAGAGCTTTAGTTTCGGGATCATCTTTTTTGACTTTCTTTTTTTTCTCTTCCTTATTTTTCTTTTTGCCTCCTACTTCATCCTTAGTTTCTTTTGACTTGTCTATATCTACTTTTTTATCTTTATCAGCTTTTTTAACTTTCTTTTCGCTATCGGATTTCTCCTCTTTGGGAAGATCTGCACTTAGCAGGATCTGAACTTTTGAATTTTTGATTTTTTTGATCGCAGGAGTAATTTGCTTGACACCACCGATTACCAGATTATACCCTAACTCTTTCTGTAATGCTAATGCTCGGAATACATCTTTAGATTTTTCTACTTTCATAAATACAGGCATCTGTCCACTGCTCACAGGTATCAATGCCTCGATGCTTTTATCAGATTTAGGTCGCTTAGTGCCGAGAGATGTAGTCTTATATATACCTTGATGCTTACTGAGATAAGTTGACTTTCTATACATATCTCGCCACTTAGCCATGACACCGATGACTGTAGATGGATAGAATCCTCGCGAACCTTGAAACTGAAAAAACATAGAACTCTGCTCTCGCAATATCATGTCTTCAGCTTTATCACCACTGAGTGATACTATAGCTCCCATGCCCGGAAGCATACGGCCTTGAGGTACAGAATGTACAATTGCAAAACCAGCTTCTCGCCAAGACTTGATAGAGCCTTCCTTGTGACTAAATTCTTCTACTGCATTTTTCTCAGGTGTAATACCTGCAACTGCATTAGGAGGGTAGCCAATAAATTTCACCTTGGGCTTTTCATCAGGTTTTTCTGGCTTGGGCATACCCGTATGAGAGAGCGGATCGATAAATGCTGCATATGCATAGGCAGAATCCCCTTCTATTATACGAGCATTATAAGGCGGCGTTATATTTTTTGATATCTCTTTTATACTACCTTCTACAATGAGAATATCACCTAAGCCAAAACTGTCAGTCGGCGACTTTTGGATATGGACATCATTAATCAAGATGGTGGTGGTTACCTCAGGCATGACATCGTAATCAATCTGAGCTTGAGAAACTGAAAAGCCGCAGGTAATAGCTGCAGCTGCTATTATTAGTTTTTTGATCATAGAAATCGTCTGAGTTAAGCTCTAAATATAATACTTATCTCATGATCTATATAAAGAGTAGCTCAAATGACGTTACAGAACATATATCAACTAAATTTAGATTTATATATTATGATTTTTTATAATTTGTATCTTTGTGACAATGACTAAGAAAAAAGGCCAAAAGAAAGTCAATAAGCAGATTATCACTCCACTTGTAGATTCTGAACCTCATGGCACAGAACTCAAGGATATGCTGTATAGTCCTAAGTGGCACAAAATTACAATTGCAATCATTGCTATAATTCTATACGCTAATACGCTCGGTCATGATTACACGCAAGATGATGCGATTGTCATCTATGACAATATGTATACACAAGAAGGTATATCAGGTATCTCTGGTATATTAACTAAGGATACTTTCTTCGGATTCTTTAAGGAAGCAGGCAAAGAAAAACTCGTCAGTGGAGGTCGTTATCGACCATTTACGTTAATCATGTTTGCCGTAGAGTGGCAGATTTTTGGACGCAACCCTTTTATAGGTCACTTGGTTAATATATTGCTCTATGCATTGCTCTGCGTTATGATATATAAGACGATGCTGATTATGTTTCTCGGTCAGAGAAGTAGATCGGATAAGAAACTTTTGATTTTTGTATTTCTGGCAAGTCTCTTCTATGCATGTCATCCTATACACACTGAAGCTGTCGCCAATATAAAAGGCCGTGATGAGATTATGACATTCTTAGGTTCCGTGATAGCACTATGGGCAATATTTAAATATCACTATTCTCAGAAAACTAAGTGGATGCTTATAGCATTTGTAAGTTTTTTTATAGCTCTGATGAGTAAGGAAAATGCGATTACGTTCTTGGCTATTGTTCCAGTGGCGATTCTATTATTTACACCAAAAAAAGAAAAGAAAATATCTACTGTCTTCAAGTGTACGTTACCTTTCTTAGGGGCTGCGGTATTATTTCTGATTATCAGGTTTTCGGTTCTCGGTATGGACTTCGGCGGTGCACCTAATGAGCTGATGAATAATCCATTTCTAAAGATACAAGGCAATCAATATGTCTCCTTTACTGGTCTGGAAAAACTGGCGACTAACTTTTATACATTAGGTAAATATATAGTCCTACTCATATTCCCTCATCCTTTGAGCCACGATTACTATCCGAGGACGATAGACATTATGCAATTTAGTGACTGGCAAGTTATCTTAAGTGTACTGCTTTATTTAGGATTGGCGATAGGATTTTTTATATTTTATAAAAAAGATAAATTCATAAGTTTTGCAATTTTATTTTTTTTGGCAACATTGTCGATAGTATCTAATATCGTATTTCCGATAGGTACTAATATGAGTGAGCGATTCATATTCATACCATCCTTAGGCTATGCTATTATTCTTGCTCGATTGCTCACTAAGTATATTTCTAATTATAAAATGATCTGGGCTATAAGTGGTATTATTCTATTAGCTTATAGTGTAAAGACGGTTCTGAGAAATAATGTGTGGAAAGATGACTTCACATTATTTACAACTGATGTACTGCATAATGATAGAAGTGCTAAGTTATTGAATGCCGCTGGTGGAGCACTTTCTACCAAGGCAGCAGATATGCCTGATGGACCAAAGAAAACAGAATATCTTAACAAGGCTATAGGCTATCTTGATAAGGCAACTAAAATCCACCCAAGTTATCGTAATGCTTATTTGATTCTCGCTAATAGTCATTACTATCTTAAGGAGTATGAAAAGTCGATTCTCTATTATGATCAATCATTAAAGTATGATCCTGACTTTAAAGATGCCATTAAGAACTTACCGATAGTCCTACGTGAAGGTGGAAGACACATGGGCCAAAATGTAAAGGATTATGAACTTGCTGAAAAATGGCTACTCAGAGCTGTACAGATGAATCCTCAAGATTACGAATCTACAAGGCTACTCGGTATCACATATGGAATAAGAGGGTATCATGAGAAGGCCATTCAGTTCTTCCAGAAAGCTATAGACTTAAGACCTGACCTCGCTGATAATTACACCACGATGGGTACCGCATATCAGCAGATGGGCAACTTAGAAAAAGCAAGAGAATATTATAACAAAGCAGTAGAATTAGATCCCAAAGCACTCAATAGACTTTCAAACTAAATGATTAATAAATATAGTTTCTTAATTCTTATACTCTTATCTACTTATTATTCTGGATATACCCAAGATGATAAAGATCCAGCGATCATCTGGGCAAAATCTAAGATTGCAACCATGTCTATAGAAGAGAAGATAGGGCAGCTATTCATGATACGTGCACACTCAGATCTCGGCGCTGATCATATTAAAAGCGTAGAAGACCAAATAAAAAAATACAAGGTCGGTGGCCTTTGCTTCTTTCAGGGTACACCAACTAAGCAAGCAGAACTAACACAGAAATATCAGAACCTCAGTACCATACCACTCATGGTAGCACAAGATGCTGAATGGGGCCTCGGAATGCGTCTTAAAGAATCAGCTATCTCCTACCCCAAACAGTTAACCTTAGGAGCAATTAGAGACAATACACTACTCTATGATATGGGTAGAGACATCGCCATACAATGTAAGAGAATAGGTGTCAATATCAATTTTGCACCTGTAATAGACATCAATAATAATCCATCTAATCCGGTGATACATAACAGATCATTTGGCGAAGACATGTTTAACGTTGCGACTAAATCATATGCTTATATGAAGGGAATGCAGGAAAACGGTATGATGGCATGCGCTAAGCACTTTCCAGGTCATGGTGATACTGATATGGATTCTCATTACGACCTACCACTCATTCCTCACAGTAGAGGACGGCTCGATAGTCTGGAGTTGATGCCATTCCGAGTACTGTCGCAGCTGGGAGTACAGAGTGTCATGACCGCTCATCTTTCAGTACCTGCATTAGATCCTACACCTAATAGACCGACATCTCTATCTCGAAAGGTTGTCACAGGACTCCTGCAAGAAGAACTTGGTTTTGAAGGTCTAATATTTACTGATGGTCTGGAGATGAAGGGTGTCGCAGATCACTTTAGCCCAGGCATCATGGAGCTAGAAGCGATCAAGGCTGGGAATGACGTTATGCTACTACCTGTAGATATCGAGAAGGCAGTATCAGTGCTACTTACTGCTATCAAAAACAAAAACTTAAGCGAAGAAGTCATCGCCCAGAAAGCACTTAAAATTCTAATAGCAAAATACAAGCTTAATCTAAAATCAAGACCATATATAAGCAATATTTCAAAAATTCCAAATGACATCAATGACAAAAAATACTTAGCACTTAAGTATAAATTGTATGAGAATGCAGTCACTCTTGTCAAAGATGAATCTCAACAAATCCCAATTAAAAAAATTGATTCTAAAAAAATAGCGTGTCTCACCTTAGGTGTAGATACGAAAAGCAATTTTGAGAAAAGCATTGAGAAATTTGGTATCAAAAAAAATATATACGCTACTAAGAAACTTACTGCTGCAAGATCTAATGAGATAAAGTCCAGCCTCAGTTCTTATGAGACCGTCATTATTAGTGTACAAGGGATGAATATCTATAAGAGTAAGAACTTTGGAATTACTCAGCAAGAATTTGATCTTATTTATAAATTAAATACGAACAAGAAAGTCATTCTCATCTTACATGGTAGTCCATATGCTTTACAGTTTTTTGATAGTGTCCCTACGATTATAGAAGCTTATGAGCAAGATGATCTTATGCTGGAAGCTGTAACGCAAGCAATAATGGGTGTGACGCATATAACTGGTAAGTTACCTGTAACTGCGAGTCCATCATTCCCAGTAAAAACTGGAATAGATAGAACAGGATACTATAGACTTGGATATACGTTTCCAGAAGCCGTAGGCATCTCATCAGACTCACTACTTGTTATAGATACGATCATATCAAAAATGATAAAAGAAAAAGCGGCTCCCGGTTGCCAAGTTCTTGCTGTCAGAAATGGAAAGATATTTTTTGATAAAAACTATGGATACCATACCTATAACAAAAAAAGAAAAGTCCAATCAGATGACATCTACGATGTCGCTTCTGTGACTAAGATATTATCTACTAATCTATCATTAATGAAACTCTATGATGAGAAGAAACTTAATATCTATGAACCTATAAAAAAATATCTCCCACAACTCGACACGACAAATAAAGGCAATCTCATAATTGAAGATATACTTGCTCACCACTCTGGATTACCAGGATGGATACCCTTCTATAAAGATACGATGGAGAAGAAAGCTCGTCGTCCTAAGCGGATAGCAAATTACTTCAGTAATCTTCAGAAAGACAGTTTTAATATTAAAATAATAGATGATCTATGGATAAGAGATGTGTGGAGAGACAGTGTATATAATATGATCTACAATTGTGATCTAAGAGATAATCGTAAGTACCGTTACAGTGACCTAGGTTATTATCTTTTTCATCAGATTATAGAAAGACAAACCGACCAAGACTTAGAAGATTATGTTACTGAGCAATTCTACAACCCTTTATCATTAAAAAATACATTGTACAATCCCCTTGATCGTATATCGAAAGATAGAATACCTCCGACGGAAAAAGATGATTACTTCAGGCTACAACCAGTCCAAGGCTATGTCCACGATATGGGTGCTGCAATGCTAGGTGGTGTAGCAGGACATGCGGGCTTATTCTCTAATACTCATGATCTTGCTGCGCTTATGCAGATGCTACTCAATGGTGGTACGTACATGGGACAAAGAATATTAAACCCAAAAACAATTCAGAAATTTACTAATCGGTATTATAAATCAACACGACGAGGTCTAGGCTTTGATATGAAAGAACTCGATCCAGATAAGAAACTCAATGTAGCAGAGGAAGTCTCATATCAGGCATTTGGGCATCTTGGGTTTACTGGAATATCAGTATTTGCCGACCCAAAGTATGATTTGATTTACATTTTTGTATCCAATAGAACATTTCCTTCCATGGATAACAATAAATTTTCGCGAAATAATTACCGCCCTCGCGTACAATCTGTATTTTACAATGCTATGATGGATCGTCAGAACTAAGATTGATCAAATTGTATTGTAATTTATGTCAAACATTAATTTTTCTATAGCTAAGCGTTATCTATTCGGTAAGAAATCCACTAATCTTATCAATATAATTACTGGTATATCCATATTTGGTATTGCAGTAGGTACTGCCGCTCTGATACTGATCTTAAGTGTATTTAATGGATTGGAGAATGTACTGACTTCATTATTTAATCCCTATAATCCAGATCTAAAAGTTACACCTATAGAGGGAAAATTCTTCTCAGTATCTGACTCACAACTTAAAGAAATATCTGCTATAGACGGCATACAATCAGTATCAAGAACATTAGAAGAAGTCTGCTTATTTGAGTACAAAGGATCTCAAGAGATCGGCATTATTAAGGGTGTCGACGAAGGTTATGTTAATGTCACCAGATTAGATACAAGCATAAGATACGGTCGTTATAGGTTATCTGATAATGGCGTCTTCTATGGTGTAGTAGAAGAAGGTATACGCAATAAGTTAGCACTAAATATAGATAACTCTCTGACACCTATAATGGCATTTATGCCTATGAGAAAAAATAAGAGCGCTGGCACTAAAGAATTTATATCTAAATCACTCTACCCCTCTGGCGTATTCAGTAAGACCCATGAGGATTCTGGTCAATACGTCATTACTTCCATTGATCTTGCTAGAGCATTACTGCAGCAAGAAAGTCAACTATCGACATTAGAACTTAAGCTATCTGAAGATGCTAATGAGACGTCCATAAAAAAAGCCATAGCAGAAATCATAGGTCCATCCGTGATTATCAAGAATAAATATGAGCAAGATTCTCAGACATTAAAGATGATCGCAATAGAAAAATGGATAGGATTCCTAATTACAGGATTGACTTTATTTCTAATTGCCTTTAATCTTGTAGGTGCCTTATGGATGATCGTTTTGGATAAGAAAAAAGACATGACAATATTCAAATCATTTGGATATACCAACCAAAATATCAGAAATCTAATTATGACACTCGGACTCTTAATTACGACGATAGGTATCATCTTAGGCTTTATAGTAGGTCTATCTCTATATTTTGCTCAGAAAGAATTTGGACTTATCGGAATGCCTGATGGTCTAATGATCGAGGCTTATCCAGTACAATTAAAATTATCAGACTTTATCATTGTAACGCTATCTGTATTTGTAATCGGATTACTGGCTTCATTACTTCCCTCTTTTAAGGCATCCAGCCTCCCAATAGACTTAAAATCGTAGCAAAATAGGCGTTGCTTAGGTTTTCTTAGCCCCAATAATGTTTTGGCAAGGTATATGCTATATGTGTACTGTTCAGATTATTGGAGAGGAATTCTTAAGTGTTAAGATCTTCTTCAGGCCGGTTCGTAGGGGGAAAACTAGGACCGGCTTTTTTTATGCCCCTAACTGAAATATTCAAATCTGAAACCCACTCAAAATGTCTTTTAGCAACAATATTTTACAATAAACCATTATAAACTTCGTGTTTACTTGTAAATAGGTAGTGTCTTTAGGTACTGTTATTTCAAAATTTTATATTTTAACATTATATAAAATACCTGAAGACTTGATTGATATGAAATACGTCCTATTTTTAATTCTCCTAATAAGTATATTAAACCTTACAGCTCAAGACAGAACGTGGGAACAAAAAATGGGAGATCCCGATGTAAGTTTTTACGAAATACAAGCTGATTTCAATAGTTATTGGGATACAGAAGAAATTCCTTCAGGTGCTGGACATAAGCCTTATAAGCGATGGGAATATCTCATGGAGACAAGAGTGGATAAAGATGGATTCTACAATGCACAAAATACACTTCAGGAATACGAGAAGTACATGGCATCCTACCCTTCTTACAAAAACAATAATCCGTGGACTATCCTCGGACCTACTAATCAGCCTACTGGTAATAATGGTATAGGAAGAATTAATGTAATAAATGTCCACCCAGATAATCCTGATACAATATATGTAGGCACGCCGGCAGGCGGATTATGGTACACCTATGATGATGGGGTCAGTTGGAGTACAGTGACTGATGATCTGGAAAGTATTGGCGTTTCTGATATTGCATTCGATCCGGTGGATCCTAATATTATGTATATCGCAACTGGCGACAGAGATCATAATGATACACCTACGACAGGTATTATGAAATCTACAGATGGAGGCCAAACTTGGAACTATACAAATTTTCAACCCGGACAGAATGGTCTACCGAATTTCTATCTTATACATCGTATTCTTGTGGACCCCACGGATGGAGATGTTATCATAGCAGCGACGACTTCAGGTATATTTCGATCATCTGATGGTGGCAGTACATGGACGCATACATTGACGACAAGTTGTGTAAGGCATATGGATTTTAAACCAGGGACACCTGGCACGATATATGGCACTAGTTCGACTTCATATTGTGGAGGTGGGAGCAATGCCGTTTTTTATAGATCATATAATAATGGCATAAATTGGAATACGACTTCGCTTCCAGGTGGGGGGAATCTTGATAGAATGTGTATAGGTGTCACTGCTGATAGTCCTAATGAAGTGTTTCTTCTAGCTGCAAAGAATGATAACAGTACTAGTAATCCTAATGACTTTGAAGCCTTATATAGATCCACCAACAACGGAGCCTCATTTACAGAAATAGTCCCTACTCATGCTCCAAGCTTAGGCAGTCAGCAGTGGTATGATTGGTCTTTCACGGTAGATCCTGATGATGCTGACGTTATGTATGCCGGCGGTGTACATCTTGAGAAAACAACAGATGGCGGATTAACTTGGTCACGCGTAACTAATAATGGCCCTAATAATGTCCATGTCGATCATCACTATGCACACTTCTATGGTGACTATGTTTATATAGGTTCTGATGGTGGTATATGGAGAAGTGATAATGGTGCCAATAGCTTTGATGTACTTAATGACGGCTTAGCTATTACACAATATTATCGTATGTCAAATGCAGAAACTGACGAAGATATCCTACTCGCTGGAGCTCAAGATAATGGCACACATCAATTAAAAAACGGTAATTGGATGCATGAATTTGGCGGTGACGGTATGGACAATGCCATTGACCCTAATGATCAAGACAATCTATATGTAAGTTATCAATACGGTAATTTCTTTAAGTCTACAAATGGTGGAGGCTCATTCAGTCCTATGATATCTAACAATACGACAGGAATAACGGGTGCTTGGGTAACTCCCATTAAAATAGATGAGAGCAATACCAATAAATTATATGTAGGGTATGATAGAGTATGGAAATCTGTCAATAAAGGAAATAACTGGACAGATCCATCAGGGCAAGCATTAACTACGGCAGGATCAAAACTTCAGTATATAGATGTGGCACCTTCAAATGGAAATACGATATACACAACTGATTATAGTAATATATGGAAAAGTACAAATGGTGGAACTTCTTGGACACTACTAACAGATCCAGGTAACAGTATACGATGGATAGAAATAGATCCGACAGATGCCGACCATGTATGGATTACCTCAGCAAGAAAGATATATGAAACAACAGATGGAGGTACTACATGGACTGACATTACTGGCACACTTCCCAGTATACATATGAACACTCTTGTCTATGACGCTAACTCAAGCGATGCCCTATACGTAGGTACTGATTATGGTGTGTTCTATCAAGACAATGCATCAAACGGATGGCAGCCATTTGGTATGGGACTACCTAATGTGATAGTATTAGAATTAGACATAATAGAATCTGAAGATAAAATCCGTGCTGCCACTTTTGGAAGAGGTGTATGGGAGGCTGATCTTGTCCCAGTTAATTGTAACATAGATAATATTGTAGACTACGGCATAGAATCATGTGATGCTACTAATAATACCTACAATAGAATAATACAAGTATCATATGTATCCGCTCCCAGTAGTGGCACCCTAGATCTACTTGGCCAAAGCTTTCCCATATCATCGAGCCCACAATCAGTATTAGTTAATCTCCCTGCTAATGGTGCATTGGTTAATGTTACTGCCAGCTTCAGTGATGACAATACATGTACATTAACTACCAATAATTTATTCAACAATCCTACGATAGCAACCTATTATGCTGATAGTGATAATGACAGCTATGGCGACCCCAATGTATCCGTGAGTGACTGTCATATACCAGCTGGATATGTAATAAATAGTGATGATTGCAATGATAACAACATCTTAATCTATCCAGGTGCACCAGAGTTATGCGACGGGATAATCAATAACTGTGATACCGCCAATCTGCCTCCTAATGAGATAGACGATGATGGTGATGGATACGTGGAATGCCAGATAGATGCCAGCGGATGGGAAGGTAGCACTTCAGTTGTAGGTGGAGATGATTGTGATGATGCAGAAGCTGACAACTACCCAGATAATACAGAAGTGTGTGATGGCATAGATAATAATTGTGATGGTCTCGTAGATGAAAACGGTACAAACATCTACTACGCAGACACTGATAATGACGGTTATGGTGACCCCAATAATTCTATAATGGGTTGCTCTCTACCTGCAGGATACGTCACCGACAACACTGATTGTAACGATAGTAATGGCACGATCTACCCTAATGCTCAGGAACTCTGTGATGGAATTATCAATAATTGTAATACTTCTACACTACCTCTCTCAGAACAAGATAATGACGGTGATGGCTATGTAGAATGTACTATAATAAACAATAGCTGGCAAGGTAGCACAACAGTATCAGGCGGTAACGATTGTGATGATGCTCAACCTCTTAATTATCCTGGTAATACAGAAGTGTGTGATGGCGTAGATAATAACTGTGATGGAAATATTGATGAAGGCCTAATGAGCACCTTCTATATAGATAGCGATAATGATGGCTACGGTAATTCTAATATATCGGTGCAAGATTGTACAGCTCCATCTGGCTATGTAAGCAATAATACAGATTGTAATGACAGCAATAATAACGTATATCCCGGTAATACAGAAAGCTGTGATGGCATAGATAACAATTGTGATAATGTAACTGATGAAGGTTGTGGACCACCGCCAGATTGTCATGGGCAATACTTAGTGATCGATACCATAACTCAGAACTCTTACCACGCAGAAATAAATATCGCTTCTGATGCTCTCCTTAACAATGGACAATCGATACTATACACTGCTGGGCAAACTATAGATTTAGAGCCACCATTTGAGGTAGTACAAGGCACAACATTTGAAGCTAAGATAACGCCTTGCATTACTAATTCTGCTAACCTAATATTAGAAGATGACAATCTTAATAATCTAAGGCTAATACCATTTAAATATTAGAATGTCGGTTATATTATAATAGAATTAGTCAATCTCTGCGTTAAAAATACTCATCATTACGTGTGCCGCCCACGGCGGTAGCAAGCGCTATGACTCAGCCCACCCACTTTCGTGGTTCACTTTTTTCGAGTATTGTCATACTCGATTCGTCTACAACGAAATCATTCGTTCATGCCTTAATATTAACAAATTCTCTTCTATAATCTTTCCCGACACCTTAAAATTTAAATGGTATAAAAGAACTTTATGACAGCATTCTTAATCTTAGAGCATCTTCAGATAACTTATCGGTTGTACTTACCGATATCAAAGGTGAAGAAAATATGATTCTTGAAAAATATGATTCTTATGAAGCGTTTATAAATTCTATACAATTAGAAAACCGAGAAGGCGTTTTTATATTAGAAATAAATAATGGAGTGGACAGCATAATTCAGAAAGTACTATTTGTAGAGTAATTGCATTTATAAAAGAAAAATAGTAACGCCACTATTCTAAGGGTGGCTTTACTTTTTTGTACAACAATTAAAATTAGATCAGCGCTTTTATCTTCTTAGGTAATTCCGTTCCAGATGTTAATCCATTAAATTTTATCTTTTATCTGATTGCCATCAAGAAAGAAAATCGAAGTAATGCTTCTTACATTAAACATTTGTGCCAGAGGCCTATGATAATCAATGTTGATTTTCACGATATATACCTTTTCACTGTACTCTTTTGATAATTTCTTTGCTATAGGTAATCATGTTATCGAGACTGTTAATAATTATTGATTTTTATACAGTTAACAATAATCTCTCGATATCCCGCTGAATAGATTGTTGCTTATCCTTAGCATACCATGTGTGCAATGGTATAGAATAGGCTTCGCCACTTGCGAGTAAGTCTTTAACTAACTGCTGAGCTATTGCAGGTCGAGGACCATATGTACATATTAGCTTGTAGTTCTCATCCAGTTGTATGAGTATCGGAATAGATCGGCTACGACCATCAGTCAAGTGAGCGTCTATGAGCGATTCGTTTTCATCTCTATATACAAACTTAAGATTGATTTTGCCATTACTTGCAGCTGCTGCTTTAGCAATAATAGGATTAATCTGAGAGGCATCACCACACCAATGTTCTGTAATCACGAGCCAGTTCAAAGTCCGATCCAATCCTTCGATAGCAATAGATAGTGATTGCTTGAGCTTCATCTTCCTGTCCAGACGAGATTGCCTCTTAAAATTCTGGGGAAAGTATTGCGCATACTCACTCTCGTCTCCAATCGCTATCTCATTTTGGAAATTCTCTACATACTCCTCATAATTAATACCTTTCTCGAAGAAAATTCTATACTCTGAATCTGAAATTGATTTATGCTTTGCGTCTTTCATAATATTATGTTGTTTTAATATAGTCCAAAATTATGCTTACAACTCCTTTGTTCTACAGTCGATATTTCCCTTTTATCTATATATACTCCTTATTCTGAGCAGATTAACTTGATACTATATTCATTAAGTGCTTACATCTACCAGAATTGGAATCATATATCATATCACTATTTGCCCAATCTGATAAGTCCTGAGATATAATTGATAAGGAACCAGCGATATCGCATAAATAGTGATATAGATTACTGTATCTTCCAACTTAAAGCCTTCACATTAGGGAAATTATTGATGAAAAATAGAAGATTGTAAAGTAGCTTGAGATTTGTTCAAAAATAATTGCGAATGTGAACAAAGGAAGGTATTTTTGCACTCGCTTCGAAGGAAGTGTTTTGGTCTAGTAGTTCAGTCCCGAAGAAAATGAAATCTTTGATTTCCCTTTTCTACGAGAATTCTCGAAAAATTATGAAAATCGTAGATTTTCTATTTTTCGGAACTGGTTATGATGAATGACTGGTCCGAAGGAATCAAGTGAAAGTATTCACTTGATAAGAAATGAACCACAAATATGAACAAGTGGTTTTTGATTGATCAAAAAATAAAGTGATTTAATCACTTTATAATGAGAGAACTGCGAACAACGGCTCGCAGCTAAATAAAGTAAGTTTTTTAGAACTACAATAAATGGTCTGGTAGTTCAGCTGGTTAGAATACCTGCCTGTCACGCAGGGGGTCGCGGGTTCGAGTCCCGTCCAGACCGCTAACAATCAAGGAGTTATGATTTATTTCATAGCTCCTTTTTTTATTTGCGTACCATTTGCGTGTATTATTGAAAATATCCTCTGGATATCTCATTATCTTTAAACTTAGATTCCTGTAATTCATCTGCTTCCACTTCTTTTAATCTATGTGCAACAATATCTTTAGCTATAATTAAATTCAATTTCTCTAATTCATTTATTTCACTCTGTAAACGATCCTTTTCCTTAGCATAATATCCTTTAGGAGCCTCTCCCCAACTTGAACCAAAAGAATAGCCACCTTGGGGTTGTATATAACCTATCTTAATCTGTTTAAAAGGAAATTCTTCGAGTAGTTTTGCAATTTCGATTGGGATTACTCGATCTTTTTCAGAAACACTTGAAAGATATTGACCAATAATATTATGTACTTGTTCATCCAAATCTGAATCTTTTAGTAATTCTAAAACCTCTTGTATCCAACTTTCTATTTTAGCAAAATCGATTTGATCATCCTCAGTTTTAGGCACAAAAGATAATCTTCTTAAAAATGACCACATATTAAATGAATCATTTTCGGATGCTGATTTACAAAAGCTCACAAATTCTTGTGGAGATTTTAGCAACTCTTTCTCAAATCGAGGCAGTTTAATTTTACTTGATCCTACTAAAAAAGGAAAGTACTTAAATTCCAAACTCACTTTAGTCTGCTCATCAATAGAATCTAATTGGAGGATAAACCTAAATATCTGTTCCAAAGACAATAAATTAAAGGGAGAATATGGATCATCCTCGAATTCGATTTTCAATAATAAATTAGCTATTTTTTGCGGAGAGAGATTTAAATATCTTGCTTGGCTGAATGAATCAAAAAAAGCTGAGTAATGCTTAAATTTCTTTAGTTTTTCAAAACCTATTTCCAAGTCCTCCACCGTCTCAAATCCTATTAAATCTTTTTGGAGTTCCCAATAGGTGCTTTCAATCTCTTCACCAAAAGAATCAACAAACTTAAATGTTTTATAGTTATTTGGCATCCCATGAAGAAGTGGTACAATTAAATTTGAATCTATGTCTCTAAATTCTATTATAAATTTAGAGATTTCATTCTCATCTAAAATAGTTCGTAAACCATGAACAAATATTCTTAAGAAATTGGGGTCTATAGTTTCTGACTTTAAATACGTACTTACGAAACCTTTGTATTCTTCTGCTGGAATAACAAATGGTACAAGGTCTACTGCGTTGGCGTATTTATGTCTTGCTATTTTTTTAACTAAACCAGCTATTCCAGATTTATTATACACATATTTAAGAACTTCAATTTTCTTATCCTTTAGTTTCAATAATTGCTCATGAAAATCATTACCAAAATGTCTCTTAATTAGTCCATGTTTATGTTGTCCAAAAATCCATTTCCACTCTTCATACATATTTTTTGGCTCTGCCAAAATCATTATATTCTTTATAATTTCACTTTCCTCTTTTTTTAATTTTAAGTCAAAATCTGCATCATTATCTAAAAAGAAAACGACTTGTTCTATCTCAGAATAAAAATTTGTGTCTTCATAGATATTTGAATCAATATTCGAATTAATATCTTTTAATAGCTCCAATCTTAAATCACCTGTCAAATAAAGAATTCTCTTAAAGATTATTCTTTTTTCTTTACCTGATAATTGGCAATTTAATAAAGAAGTAAATCTATATCTATCAAAAGTGATCCTGTCTATTAATTTTGGTCTGAAATTTTCATGACGAATTCTCCCATTAAAAAGAAATGGATAGCTTGATCTCATGGAAGATGTTGATTCAGTAAATTTAGTCATGAGCAATTTCTTATGTATATCAGGAAAACCACTATTTATAATTTCGATAATTTCAATTCTTTCATGAACTGTAAAAAAGTTATAAGCTTGATAAATAGCATCTTCAAGAACTGCTTTTGGTCTATTAGCATAAGTTCCTCCAGGATCTATTTCTATGAGCTTACAAGTGAGCTTAATACAAGTAACTCTAACATTATCGATCAAAATCAATCCTTCTAAGGCTCTAACTAAATCAGTGTAATAAGCCATAGGAAACGTTATACCTTCTGTTTCATCAAACAACTCTATAACTTTTGAATCGTCTACTTTAGCTTCTTCTAAAAAATAATGAATGAATGATTGAGGCGCAATTTCTGCTAACTTAGAAAACTGATTGGATAGAGATTTTAATCCCAAGGAACTGGAATTAGATAAAAGATTAAAAATTGAATTGTCTAAGGTATTTCTTATTTCTTTGTTATCATCCTCTTCACAAACAAAAGACAATCCACATAGTGAATTCAATAGTCCTTCTGTCAATGCTATAGATGGATAAATTGTTTTACTCTCCCCATTTATAGATTTATTAAACTTATCTCTAAAAGACTCATGTAACTCCGGTCTTTCTCTATCGATTAATAAAGAAATTGCATCAGCTACGATTTCTAAGTCAACTACATTTTTTTTAATTAAAAATCTCCAAGATTCTAATGGGTTATTAACCACAAGTATTCTATTTGGAAGTTCTGTTAAAAGTGGATCATCTCCCTTTGACAATTTCAGAAGCAATTCTACGGTTATCTGTCCATCACTTATAACCTCCATAAAATTTAAATCTTCACTATTTTTGAGATTTATTCCACCCATTAAATTTATAATGAAAAGTGTCTTTCCAGAAATATCAGAATTTAACCAAGATGGTGTAGTTTCAAGAATTCTCAGCAGTCTTAACAACTGAGTAAAACTTCCTTTAGATTGATCTGCAACCCTATAAGATTGTTCAATATCAAACTCAAGATGACCACGTAATTTGGATGCAATGTTTTCCTTACTTTGCTGAATCAATTCTATAGAACTTGAACTGTATTGATTACCAATACATTCAATTAATCTATTTCCATATTGTTTGGCTTTAGAATGAACATTTGGACCATATTCTTTATCTACAACCATATCTAAGTTCTCACAGTGCTCAAGAATATAATGAAGTGCATTTTCATCCTCAATAAATAAAAATAATCTTTTAGATCTTTTTTGATGAGAGTCCAAAGAAGCGAGAGCAAATGATATAGATTCTTGTTTCGATCTACTTGATACTCTGATAAGAGAATTTGAATTATACTTATCAATAAATTTACTAGATTCTTCAGATCTTAAGTCTAATAAATATGCTGGAGGTATTTTTCCTAAAAAGAATCTTTCAAAATACTTTTGAAATGGGTAAAAACCTAACGACTCAAAATCTCTATCTCTAATAATTTTATAATACGAATTTATAAAATCTGGATGATGTTCAACCCATTGAGCAATTTCGTTAGAACCCAAAACTAATATGTCCTTAAAATAAGTTTCAGCTTTTTTATCCTTTATCCAATTATCCCTTTTCTTAGTATCCGGCCTTTGAGTCGTAACAAAAACGAAAACTTGATTCTTTGCTTCTTGTATATCAATTTGTTCCTTAGTTTTTAAATAATCTTTTTCAGCTTTGTTATACCAAATTTCATTTGTGCCCAACTCCCATAAAGAGTCTCCTTCTGGAATAAATCCAAGATACTTATCTGCTCCCTTTACTATTCCATCAGGACCTGAAGTTCCGACTCCTGTTGCCTTGGGGAATTGTATGTCATCATACTTTGTTTTACTATTAACTATAAGACTGTTCAACAACTCAGGTAGTGTATCACGAGCAGATATCGTATGTCCATAAAATCTGATGTCTTTCTCTGAAATGATTGCCATATTCTATTCTTTATATTTATTAACTATAATAGTTATTTAGTTGTTCTTATTCGCATCTTTATTTGTGAAATAGAATTATATTTCTTTGGAATGAAAAAACCCACAGAAACTGTGGGTTAAACAATCCTTCCTTCATCCATATAGGAAAAGTGACTATCATTTGTTAAAATAATATGGTCGAGTAACTGTAATTCAAATAATTTTGCTCCATTGTGTATCTTTTTTGTTAACTCATCATCCTGTCTTGAAGGTCTGGTATTCCCAGAAGGATGATTATGAGATAGTATAATACCTGAGCTATTACATTGCAATGCAATTGAGAACATCAATTTGATGTCTACAACTGTTCCACAATTACTACCTATATTCATTATTCTATATCCGATAATTCCATTTTTTCTGTCTAAAAAAATTACATAAAATTCTTTATACAGATGGATAGTTTCTTTATTCCAAATCTCTCTTAGAATTGCAATTGCATCACAACTACAAGTGATTTTATGTCGGTCAGCAACTGGCGACTTAGGAGTAAATGAAACTTTAATTTCAGGAAGGTTTTGATTAACTAACATATTAAAAAGTGTTTGGTTAATCTTTTCTCTTAGAGTTCTAAGAGATGTATCTTTTCTTGGTCCAGATCAATCCAACTTGAAAGTGGATCTCGAAAGAACTGGTCGTATGTTTTAAATAAAATATGTTTACGCAAATAGGAATAGAAGCTGTTTGCCACTACTCTTTCGAGTGTTGTTTCTAAACAAGATTCTTTCTCGAAGATTATGAGGATATATGGATCACTTTGGATTCAATACTTCTCTGAGACAATACCTCAAGCCAATACATAACCATATGACTTTAGCTGCTTCTCGATTTTTAGTACTCTGTGTCAACGATGGAGTTCTAAACAAAATATTCTTTTCTTGTTTTGTTTGGCAAGAATGAATATTGAATCAGGAATGACACTTCAGTTATTTAATTTAAGTTTAGTAGCAGTTTGCCAATAAGAGCTGTTTTCGTTTTTTATTCTCTCAAAGTAATTTTTATAGGATCGGAGTGTATATGAATAAACTTCAATAGCAGAACACAAAACGATTTGGCAATTTATTGTCATAACCCTATGGACGTAATCGTCAAAGAAGCCTTTATTGCTTTTAGGCAACTTGATATCTGTGTCTTTCATTCAATGCTTTTCGGTTAGGTAAGTTTGTCACTTTGTTTTAAGTGAATGAATGCTTTCTTGCTTACCATACTTTGGATGAAATTTATACTCTATTGTTCAAACAATATTTCTCTCTCTTAGAACTTTGAGTATTTCGTATAATGACTTTATACTTTGCTCTCGTCATAATAATTTGAACTGACTAATTGTAAGAAATTTAAAAGTGGCAAGATGTTTCAATATTCGAACATGAAGATTCATTCTAATTAATTACAAAATAAATCAACATGTTTACACGCATGTTATCTCTTTCCCACTCTACTTTTATTTGAATATTTAGGTTTGAGGAAATGATTTTCTGTCAGTCCTTCTCTTCGATTAAGTGGATATTCATCGATCCATTCTTCCGTTTCACTTAATGGAATGATTGGCTTGTAATATCAAGTGTCATGTATCATCTTATGTGATAATGAAATTCTATCTCCTTTTCAAAGGAATAATGGACTATTAAATCCAAATGTATCTTTTGGCTTCAAGAGCTTGTACTTCCCGAAACGAGGAATTAATAGGATCTAAATAGTTGAAAACATCGTGAAGTACTCCTGTCTGAGTGGTTCTAAGTCAATCTTTTTTGGTATAGCTTAGATGATCTCAAAATCGAACTCTAATAAGTAGTGACCTCATTGTACTGCTTCACTTTTTTCGTAGTTGTAAGGGATTCAAAAACATTAATTGAGTTCTATGTAGCAATTTTTTCCTTTCAGCTTCAAAGTCATTTTTCTCTTTTATATTCGATTGGATTAACGTAATTTCTTTCTCTAATTCTGTCCGTTCTCATTCTAACTTCTCGTATAGTTTTGCATGAGTCGTACGTAACATCGTCTCTTCAATTTGTTTTTGTCTTTTGCTAAGAGAATTAAGAGATTCATCTTTACCTTTCTTTTGTTTAGTAAGGTTCTTTTGATTTTTATTCCGTTCATTATCGAATACAATTGATACTAAGTCTAATATCTCTTTCGATATTTGCATTCACACTAAGAGTTGATTAAACTCTCCTTCTAAAACATGCTTCCTTATATAGACTTTTTTTGAGCATTTTGGATTGGCGCATCAATAATAAGGATATACCTTCTTTATCCTTTCACCGTCTTTCATTCTATATTTATTTGTATTCCAAGAAGTAAATTTTCTTTTACAATAAGGACATACAATAACTCATCTGAGTGGGTGCTCGTCTGTCATTTTATTTGAACATGTTTGCTTGCGTTTATGCTTGCTATGAACATTTTGAAGTTTCTTTATAATCATGTATACTGTGTCTATATTAATAAGTCCAATATGCTTTCACTTTAATGGTTCTGTTATTCATCGTTCAGGATAAAAAATATAACCTGAATAATAAAACAGCCTGTGCAACTGTAACATTTTCTCAGGGAACGTTCTATGTAAACAAGTTGCATTCTTAGCATTTGTACGAAATCATCTCTTATCTAAATATCTTCGCAAATCAGCTTGAGTTAATAAAATATCAGATGCAAAAAGTTCTAATGCTTCTTTTATCAATGGTCACTTGGCTTCATCAATTAAATCTTCATAATTCTTAGGTCAATACTTTTCTCTTTTGTAACCTACAGGAGGTCATACAAATGGTCGATATCCATTTTTCATTCTTGCTATCCTTCCATTACTTGCACGTTTCTTGATTTTTTTACGCTCATATCAAGCTATTGCATACTGTATAGTCTTGAACAGATGTCATTCATCTGTACTCTCATCAATTCACGGCATATCTAAAGATATTATCTTTACACCAGTGGCCTTAATAGATGCTTCCATGAGAAAAGCTTCTGTAATGTCATCTGGTCTACTTATACGGCTCGCCTCTGATACAACAAAGTGAGTAATTTTTGTAAACTTCTTGTTTTGCTCATCTAAGTATTTTAAACAAGCATTGAGTTCTTTACGATTCATATTAGCTCACGAAATTCATGATTCTATATACACTTTATCTATCTCTACTGCTGGAGATTGATTATTACACCGATCTCTACAAACACGTTCTTGTCACTCCAATCAAAATCACTTGGTAACTTGGGACATTTCTGAAACTCTACAGTATATTACTGCTCTTCCTATTTCGATTCAAGAATGAATTTGCTTCTCTTTACTACTTCAGTTATTCAGATCAAATTGCATTATTGCTGACTTAGCAGCTTGTTTTTTCTTTCTTGCCATTAGAATTTACAAAGAATAAAATATCAAAAAATTCACGGAACTATTGTTCGTGATTCTCATTTATGATACACTCTGGATTATCTTCAATTTGTTCTGTTGTAATTACATAATTACAAACAGATTCCATTAAAGATATTAGGGCAAGTAGCGTTTCATCTGGTAGCAAAGAATACTTTGCTCAAAGAACTTTTCTTACTTCCTTAATTGTCATGAAATGGGGTGAATTGCTTCGCCTGATTTCTGGCTTTTGAAACAATGCCTCTACTTAACTTCTGAGATGAATAAATATCTCCCTGTCTGGAGTAGATATACTATATTTATTTTAAGTTAAAATGCAAGATATTTTCTAACACTGCTGATAGTCAAACAAAGAACTGAATCTAATCAACTATTTCACTTAAAATTAGAATCAACTATTCCAAGTTGCAAATCGGGGCATTACATGCGCTTAAATTAAGTGTAGAAGGATTAACCCATGGCAGAAGAATGTTTTTCTCTTTAAATGTTGCTTCAGCTTGGGCAATTTTATAAGTTGCACCATTGAAATTTGTCACAAAATAATTCCATATGGATTGACTTCCTCTTGTAACATAGATTGCTGGGTCAGAACATGGCGAATCCTCTTGTTCTACAGCTAAGTTTAAAACTCTATTATTGGTTGATACAAGTTCTAATTTAACACTTATGGCTCCAATTGATCGAGTATGATTTATATTAGTAAAGGTATTTTGATGAGCGGCATAAATCAAAACTGCAGTAGGATCATCCCAAGTAGCTATACAATCATCCCTATCAATTGCAACCTGAAAGAATGACAAATCACTAAAAGTATTACAATTCCCCTCTACTCTAATTCCATTTTCTAAACCTGCAAATCGAACTGAACTAACATCATTCATTTCGCTACCTTCTGTAATAGTGATTCCATCAGCTCTGAGCGGATCTCCTTTTCCTTCTATTGAGATATCTGAGACATGACATCCTTGACACTTATCGGCATCAGGTCCATGTCCTCCCATAGTAATAGCTGGACCAATACCATCGTTTGTGATTTTACTTCTTGCATAATTATCACCTACAATGCTACCGTTTCCAGAAAGATCAAATCCGCCTCCATCTTCAAGTTCAATAACCATTCCTGTTGGAATATTAAGGGTCTGTCCTTCCCTTATTTTAATTCTACATCTTAGGGTATAAAAATATTGCCACTTACGGCTTTCTGGACTATCATAATCATGCATAATGAAACAAATAGAATTGTTAGGGAAACTATATTCCCCCGTTGGATTACCATTTTCATCTACTTCTTGAAAAGCTTCTAAAGCAGCATTTATCGCATTACAAAATGCCATTGGATCCGCTAGCTGAGCTTGTTGGTCAAGATGAGTCAAGTCAACAACTTGTGAAAACGATGTATTCCAACACATAAAAACTAGTATAAAAAGTATAAAATTCTTCATTGTAGTTAGGATTTTGATATTTAATTTTCAGAAAAAATCTGTACGATTGGGACTGGATTACCAGAAGATGGATTGGAAATACCTTCAAGTGAACATTTATTCTGAGTACTACCTATAAAAAGATTATTCTCGATATAAGAATTAATACTTGCGGCACTAAGTATATTTTTACCAGACCCATCAGGATTTGTCGCATTATATTCTGATGGTAATGAACAAAAAACAATAGTATTTCTAAATCCGAAAGCATTAGAAATGCCGCCTTTAAAATCTCGCTGACATGGAATACAAGTCTTAGCTGGATTTTCTCCTGTGGTTGCACGGGGTGCAGTTTCTAAACACAATGCATCTCCATCTTCTCTAGGGGATATTTCAACCAATTTTGCAACTGCCATATTTCCATCATTATCTATAACTCTGATCCTTGTGAAAGCATTGAAAGCTGGTGGCAGGAAAAAATTTGAGAGTCTAGTATCAACACTATGGCAAGTAGCTCCACCAGGCATTGAAATTCGAACAGGTGTGATCCCATCGGTTTCTCGCCACGTTTCATGATCGAAGTTATTTTTGTAAAAAGTTATAGGATCTGGGACAGCTGAACTGCCAGTTATTCCATTGCTACGTACTTTTAATAAATCTAAGCCATCATCGTGGAAATTATTTCTTTCTGGCGAGACAACATCGGCTTCAAACCCATCTACACCACCATTAAAAAAACCAAATCGATTAATATTATTATTGGGTATATCAATAATAGTATTCCATAGGCATGATTCTCTTATAAGAGCATGCCCAAGTGGATCATCATTGTATAGTGTAGAATTTCTTAAATCAAAAGTACTATAACCTAATATTGCTTTAAGCGAAGTAATAGGCGCTCCAAAATCTACCTCGTTGTCAAATAAATTTTCTAATAAAACCTTTGAAGAAAATTCTATTCTTTCATTAGGAGAAGCAAGTTCGTAAGTTTCTCCACCTATACTAAATTCATCTTCCCAAATTTCATTGACATAATTATCCAAGCGAATTGCTGTTGCATTGCTGCAGCTTTCAAACTGAACTTCTGCAATTGAGTTATCTACTGTACCCGATAACCAGATTCCATATCCAGATATATTTTTGAATGAAATATTTCTAATAGTTGCTACATTAGACCAACCTCGAAGATGGATACCTGAACTAAAACCTTCTATATCTAAATCGGATAATTGACACCAATAATTACTGCTGGTTTCAGTTAGATTATTAATTGATTCTACATTATTATTCAAGAAAATTCCTCTATTAGTCCTTGCATCTGCAGGTAAGGGTTGAGGAGGAACAGATGTGTTAATTATACTAAGGTCTTTAATTTGATTCAACCCTGCATCTTGAACCATATCAGCTTCATTACAATTAGGATAATTAGGATTCCAAGAAGGACAATCGGTCCTATTTGGCATAATTCTAATAACACCTTGTGGCATAGGTACTCCTGTAATGAGTTGCGCACCACTACTACCTCTTATAGTATTCTGTGGCGATCTTAGATCAAATAAAGGTCCAGAACCATCTCCAGTATAGGTGATTGTTGTAGGCTGAAGTAGTTTAATCGTTCGACCACCATTGTTAATTATAATAGTTTCGCTAGAAACGAAATCTCCTTGTAAGCAAATTACCCATCTGTCATATTTATCTAAAACATGGTAAATATCATTGGATATAAAATCTTGCTCAAAACCGTCCTTTCTCTTAAAAAAAACCTCAACAGTTCTAATACATTTATCTCCTTCGAATTTTTCAAATTCGAATAAATCTCCTTTTATTTTAAATTCAGGATTAGGTATATTCGGACCATTTGGTCCTTCTGGGAAAATCGGAACAGATAATAATACATCACAACCACATGACTGTCCTTGGTTAATTGCTTGACCTGAGACAAAATTTACCAAAACAAATAGAAAAAAGCTTAGAAATATTTTCATTTTATAATATGTTAAATGGAAAAATTATGCGGACACCTTTAGTTTACAACAAAAAACTTAGACAACACTTCTTGATTAGATATGATTGTAAGTAAGTAAACTCCCTGATGATAAGTTGACACATTAATTGAGGCTATGTACTTACTACTTAAATTATACTTTTGAATCAACTGACCATTAAGATTTCTCACTTCAAGCTCAGTCATTGGCTTACTGTGAATAATGTTCAAATTTGTATTGACAGGATTAGGATACAGTCTAGTTTCTTCTTTTTTAGATTCAGAACTTCTTTGTTCAAGATTCTCTAAACAGTAAACATAACGGTCAGAAATTATAACTTGAGAACCATCTGCTTGATTTTGTCTGAAATATGACCATAAGCCAATTTTATTGAATCGAATTAATTCAATTTCTTCATATACAGTCCCAGTAGGATCTTGCCAAAATCTTGGAGAAGTATCAATTTCTGGTTCATAATCATGAGATGAAATAGAAAATTGTGCATTTGCTGAAAAAATAATTGACATGCAAATCAACATAAATAAGGAACGTATGCTCATACTGAATAAGTTTGTTTACAAACAAATGTAATAGAAAAACTATACCTTTAGAATAATTCTTATCTAATAAGACAAAGTTTAACTTATGGAAAAATATTGTTATATATTTCTAATTATATTTACTTCATCTTCATTTAGTTTCGGCCAGGACAATTTTGCAAATGGGGCGTTATATGATCCTTTATTCATGAATGATTCTGATCATTACCTTTGGATCACTGCATTCAATGAGCAAAATCTAATTACGCGTGAATCATTCAAGAATAACAAAACTCATATACTGGATAGTATTCTTACTAAAAGTCTCAGCTTTCAAGGTCCAGATGTAGCAATTACAACTTTTTCTAAATCTTTTTATTTCCTTGAAGATCTTCAAGATATAAAATGCAGCTACCGAAGGAGTAATTTTGAATCAGAATGGGAACCTTACACTTATAGTGTCACTAATTTTGATAATACTGGTATGCTTATAAGTTCGAGTTATAATGCCTGGGATGGTGACTTGAATAATTATAGTGAAGATGACCCATTAATATTGCGAAATTATTTTTATAATGAAGATAATCAACTCATAGAATATCATTCACAATCCCAAAGTGAGTTAAGAACAAAAACATTAGGTAATGTATATAATTTCTATTACAATGAAGATGGATTACTTGAATCTCGTACATTTCGAAAATGGTCATTATTAGAGGATTCTCTTATTCTGAAATCAAGACATTTATACGACTATAAAAATGGTCTCATAAAATTGCAAAAGGAATATGACAATGATGAAAATAGAGGTTACTATGCATCCGATAGCATATTATATGAGCATAATCATTTAGGATTATTAGAACAAGAGATTATCTATCAAAAATCAGGAATATCTAACGAATGGCTGTTGGACAGAACTGAGTCTAAACAATACAACAGTGAAGCTAAAATCGAGAAAATAGAGAGGAGATTATTCTATCAAAATATTGAATTGGACATGGACACCTTATTATACTTTTATCACACATATGGCAGTCTCGCTAATATTTCTACTGTAGAAACTGACATTACAAGCTCAGGCTTGTTCCCAGACATTAAATATAAGCTAGAATATAGTCATGATAGCAGTCTATCTTATGCTCAGGTAAGAACATTTAGAGATGGTATCTCATTATATGAACAAAATCATATGCTTATTGAATTTAATGAACTTGTGAATAATGAACCAGGAGGCTCTATGTACGGCGTAAGTATTTTAACTAACACAAATTATACACAATATTTTTACTCAAAAATTATAGACACATCTATAAATGATGAAAAGGAATATCCTTCATTTTTTATTGTATCACCTAACCCAACATCTGATTTAATAGAGATTTTCTCTTCTAATGAATATAATGACGATATTTATTTGCAGCTGAATGATATTAATGGACACAAGGTTCTGGAGGCGCATACTTATTCTCGAAGAAAAATAGATATAACCCATTTAAATAAAGGAGTTTACGTTTACACAATTATCAAGGACAAGAAAAAATCAATAGGCAAATTGATAATTCATTGACTACCCAAAAACATATTTCATTAAAAATATCCGTAATCCGCATAATAATGAGAAAAATGTAATTCTCATTACTGCACACTAAAGAATCATCAAAGAAGAAGAGAATCCTCCGTACTACTTATACTTTAATTTCTTCTCTCACTTAAGTACCTTTTTGTGAGCTCATCATTTAATAGGCACAACAAATCAATACTCTCAAGAGAATGCCTTTAATTTATCATACTTACTCAAATCTGGATGAACAAATGAGATGTGTCAGTAGGTGGTGTAGCCTTGCGTAAAAATAACACTTGAAGTTGATTATTAGTTTCATCTTCTACCCTAAGTATAAATGAAAACATTTTATTCACTGCAATTTCGTCACTACTTGCTGTTCACCTTGAGATTCTAATTCTTTTTCTGGAGGATAATATACTTGAGATGAATGATTTGTAATCAAAAAACGTGGTACAGGCCTGTTCTTTTAAATAAAGTACTATTTCATATTAGTTGGTTGAGTATAAGGGAATTTGCGAGTATTGGATCCATCGAATATCGTTAATACGTTTTGAATACTATATCCCAAAATTTTGTCAGAACTCCAAAATTTCTAAATTGATTTTTGTAATGATGATATAAATGATACTTTCGTAATCGTAAAATAATCCGATTATTATATACCATTTTATGTATCAAATATGCGCCATTATACATTGATGAACGCTAGTTTCATCTTACGCAAGATCTGTATGAGGTCATTTATCTAGATTAATATACAATCTTTTAGGTTATTGTGTGAGAAGATTAAGTTCTAAAGCGGAGTTTGCTAATCCGTAATTGGGTTTATTAGATAGGATCTAAGTTTTAATATTAAATTACATAAAAAAGCCTCATTAATAAATGAGGCTTTAAAACAATCATATTCTAATTTTCTCCATTTATAAATTCTTTTAGTAATTGCATTAAACAAAACGCTATTGCCAATAGAAAATAAGGAATTAAAAATATGACTGCATCCGCATTGATTAGATTTTCCATATTTTATTTTTATTTTGTGATCTGATGATTAGGACCAATAGTTAGATAGCTACTAAATCCTTCGATAAAATGATATAAAATGGTTATCAGTAAGTGTTTATAAAAAGTGATGTAAACTTGAATAAATAAACCTTTGAGGATTTTATATTAAAAAAAAATTAAGACTCGATCATCTCAAATATTTAATAATAAAAAACCCACAGAAACTGTGGGTCAAACAATCCTTCCTTCATCCTTATAGGAAAAGTAGCTATCGTTAGTTAAAATGATGTGATCGAGTAATTGTAATTCAAAGAATTTTGCTCCATTATGTATTCGCTTTGTTAACTCATCATCCTGTCTTGAAGGTCTGGTATTTCCAGAAGGATGATTATGAGATAATATTATACCTGAGCTATTGCATTGTAACGCTATTGAGAACATCAATTTGATGTCTACAACTGTTCCACAATTACTGCCTCTATTCATTATTCTATATCCGATAATTGCATTTTTTCTGTCTAAAAAAATTGCATAAAATTCTTCGTACAGATGGATAGTTTCTTTATTCCAAATCTCTCTTAAAACTGCAATTACATCACAACTGCAAGTGATTTTACGTCGGTCAGCAACTGGCGACTTAGGAGTAAATGAAACTTTAATTTCAGGAAGGTTTTGATTAACTAACATATTACATGTGTTTGGTTAATCTTTTCTCTTAGAACTCTAAGAGATGTATCTTTTCTTGGTCGAGATTAATCCAACTTGAAAGTGGATCTCGAAAAAACTCGTCGTATGTTTTAAATAAAATGTGCTTACGCAAATAAGTATAGAAGCTATTTGCCACTACTCTTTCGAGTGTTGTTTCTAAACAAGATTCTTTTTCGAAGATTATGAGGATATATGGATCACTTTGGATTCAATACTTCTCTGAGACTATACCTCAAGCCAATACATAACCATATGACTTTAGCTGCTTCTCGATTTTTAGAACTCTGTGTCAGCGATGAAGCTCTAAACAAAATATTCTTTTCTTGCTTTGATTGGAAAGAATGAATATTGAATCAGGAATGACATTTCAGTTTTTCAATATCAGTTTAGTAGAAGTTTGCCAGTAAGAACTGTTTTCGTTTTTTGTTCTCTCAAAGTAATTCTCATACGACTGTAGTGAATATGAATAGCATTCGATAGAACCGCACAAAACGATTTGGCAATTTATTGTCATAATCCTATGGACGTAGTCGTCAAAAAAACCTTTATTACTTTTAGGTAACTTAATATCTATGGCATTCATTCAATGCTTTTCGGTTAGGTAAGTTTGTCACTTAGGCTTAATTGAGTGAATGCTTTCTTGCTTACCATACTTTGGATGAAATTTATACTCTATTGTTCAAACCATATTTCTCTCTCTTAGAACTTTGAGTATTTCGTATAATGACTTTATACTTTGCTCTCGTCATAATAATTTAAACTGACTAATTGTAAGAAATTTAAAAGTGGCAAGATGTTTCAATATTCGAACATGAAGATTCATTCTAATTAATTACAAAATAAACCATCATGTTTACTCACTTAATATCTCTCTCCCGCTTTACTTTTGTTTGGATATTTAGGTTTGGGGAAATGTTTTTCCGTCAATCCTTCTCATCGATTAAGTGGATATCCATCGATCCATTCTTCCGTCTCACTTAATGGAATGATTGGCTTGTAATATCAAGTATCATGTATCATCTTATGTGATAATGAAATTCTATCTCCTTTTCAAAGTAATAATGGACTATTAAATCCAAATGTATCTTTTGGCTTCAAGAGCTTGTACTTCCCTGCATCATACGATACTCGAAATTGATGAAATGGGAGTCTATGTAATTCCTTAATTGAGATGCCTGTTTCATTTGATAAAGCTTTGAGAGTGGCTTGTCCATTAGATCAAATTACCTTCACGTTCGTATTATTGATCAGATTGCGCTTAAGCTTCTCTTGATCCTTTCCACTTACTATATTCTGAGTAATAAGCAAAAGATGTAATCAATACTTTCTTGTTTCTTGGAGGATTATATTGAGGCTATTTCATTTAACAAAAGTGTCTGCTTCGTCAATAATAAGATATATTGGCTTCCTTAGATGTTTTGGAATGCTAGCCCTTTGTAGAGCTATACTTTTTACCTGTGCTATTATAAACCTTCATAGTGTTTCAGAAACCTCTTCTCCCATTTTTCATTTACTAAGATTAAATAAAAGTATCTTACCTTCTCTTACAGTTCTGGAGATATCTAATGTACTTTTTCATATCGTCATGTTATAAAAAGTTTGGCTGTTCAATAAGCTCTGGAGTTTTGTATAAAGACTTTGTTTTGTTCTTTTGTACATTGGCTTTTGTCGTTCATTCCTGAAGAATGTACGATAAGCTGGAACAGGTGATCTTATACCATGCTCTACCCGTATTTGGGATGTATCAGCAAGAAAGGCTTGTAAGTTTTCTAATGTGCAAGTCTGTAGACTTAGTAAAACATAAATACATGGCTTTACTATTGCTCTCATTGTGTTGCTCAACTTATCATCCGGCAACATTTCTTCAAGTGCCCTTACTAATTGATTTGTTTGTATGTCTAATTCTCTTGGGGTTTTAAATCGACATTCTAAAGGGTTTATAGTTGGAGTATGTGTTTTACTTATTGTTGGATCAATATAGATTAGTCTGTTAAAGTAGTTCTTAGCAAGATCAAAAGATCTTATCTTCTCTACCAAACTTCAGTGTGGATCTAATACGATAATACTGCAACCATTATCCTTTCTTGTTCTCAATCGTTTATGATAAATCCGTTGTTCTATAAGTGAACTTTTACCACTTCATGTCTTTCATGTGAGATACAAATGTGATTCAATCTGTTTATCTGGTATTTTCTTTGCAATCTTCTGTATCTCCCAGCGACTTATCCATTTCCATCTTAACCAAAAGATGGATAGGATAATAGATCGTTTTCTTTTAATAAATCAATGGTAATTTTCTTTTAAACCCATGTTATTCATAAGGAATTAAAGGGTATACTAAAGGGTGACTCTATGTGGAACTCAGATTGTTTATTTCTTAAGGCTGTGAGCGTTATTTACTCCTACACACTATACCCTTTGGGTATAGTTTCATTCGTATTGCGACCTTGATTGATAGCTTATTATTTAGTTGTGTAGGGGTAGCCTATAGGTGGGGACATTGAAGAACTAAACATCTATTCTAATATTAGGATTCGTTCTCCATCAGCTTGCTTTTCTGGGACAATAGCTGAAAGTGGAAATTGAGAAAAATCTCAATACTTAACATGTACTTCCATAAATCATCAAAGTGCTTCTTCAACTTTTTGTAGACAGGATATTAGTTCAATTAAGTTCATTTTATAAGTAAATAATAAAAGTGTAGAAGGTGGTTATAAATCCTTCTCGTAAGCCTTAAGTAGGTAGTATTTGGACTGGACATTTATTCTTAGATCCTTAGCTTAGGGAGGTTCAAGCGATAACACGCTGTTCTCATTTTCATCGCATTTTACGAATCACTCGTATTTCATACGATGTCGTAATGCATTTATACACTCTGTATTGTCTTGAAGAATTTGTGTTAACTGCTGAATGAAGCGATGGTCTAAAGTTCTACTTATTTCCCTCGCTTCCCGAATTATAATCTTAAATATCACAAGAGTCAATAAATAAGCCAGTTTTCAGCTATTCATAGGCATATTACAACAATTCTGTTGTCTATAAATACTTTTCAAAACATCTCTCATATCACGGTTTCTAACCACCCTTTCTGAGATTAACATAAGTTCTAATTCCTTCTGACATTACCATATTGAAACTTAATTATTTTATATTAAAAACCTACTTCACAATTATTAAAATAACGACATACATTTTTTCTGCATATACAACCAAAAAAACAACCGCACCAAAAAAACCTATTTAAGTCTGGAAAACAAAAGAAATTACATAGACATAAATTGCAATATATTATTTTCAAGTCTACTGCTCAAACAACAAGTCTACATTTCATTATGCTGATATCTTTTTGACCTCATTTCAAATGCTTCTTTTGTTCCCTCCATCACGTCACATATTTCCTTTTTAACTTCAGTTGATTCTACTGTTCCTTCATGAAGTATTTTTATATATTTACTTTCAGAATCCATAGAAATTATATACTCAGAATCGCCATTTACAGGAATATTAGCATTATGAGTAACGACGATTATCTGACGTTTTTTCTTTGCTTCTTTCAGCCTATCTACAATCAGTTGATAGACCAGTCTATTATCTAAATCATCTTCTGGTTGATCTAAAATTAATGGAGCTTCTCCATCAAGTAATATTAGTGTCAAAATAGCAGTTGTCTTTTGTCCAGCAGACGCAGCTTGCAATGACTTCCATATGCCAGTTTCATTTGGCTTATACTCTACCTTAATTTCATCATCAGGATAGAACAATTCTAAACGATCCATTTGCTCGGAAGTCAAGCCTTTTACCAGATTTATAAAATGACCATCAACAATACCTTCTATGTCTTCCTCTAGTCTTATCTTCTTAAATACATCTTTAACTTCTATTATCTTTTGTTCTGCATCTCCTGTAAAACATAATTCCGATAATCTCTTAATTGCAGATTCAAATCCATTAGGTCTTTGCAACAAATCTCTTAATCGATCCTCAAAATGATTTTTATTCCTGAATGGACTTATTTTGACTTTTACTCTATCCTTTTGCATATACTCTTGAACATACTCTTTTCTCATCTCCGAAATCTGTTTTATGATAAATAGGTGATTAGTTTTAAATGTATTTAGTTGTGCTCTCTCTATAACTAGTCCTTCTTCTATTTCTAATATTTCTACAAGTTCAGCTTCCTTTGCTAACTTGGATGAAGAAATAATATTAAACTGCTCCAAATCATCAATCCCATCTTCCTTCCTTTTTTCCTTTTCATCTTCTAAGTCTTTTTCATTCTTGAGACGAGCTTTTTCCCAAACAGTTTCAGCCATTTTAGTATTATAAGCTTTACGTATTTTTTCAGCTTTTACTTTTAACACAACTAATTCTTTTACTATGTCTTCATAGCCATCAACAGCTTCCTTTATAACTGGCTCTAATTCAATCTTATGCTCTTCACTTAAGCCAATTAGGTCAATCGTTTCAATACCAAAATCTTCAATAAACTCTTCCAAAGAGTTTTCTTCCTCAAGCATATCTTCTTTGAGTCCAGATATATTACTTTGCCAGTTTACAAATTTTTGATTGTCTTCAATCAAATCAGAGAGCCCGCTACTTTTGAAAGACTCAATTTGATCTTCGAGATCCTTTATATCTATTTTTAATTTTGCTTTATTTGCTATTTGAGATTCAATAGTTCTAATTCCTGTTGCTGCCTCTAAGTATTCATTTTCTTTAATAATGAGATTTTGTTGAAGTATATTAATATCATCTATTGAACTATCAATTCTTTCTTTTAAAGAATTAGGTTCTTGTGCTATTTCATAGATTTGCTTTTGAGAATATTGTTCGTACTCAAAATAATTGATGTATTCATCGGGTTCTTCTATTAAATCCCATTGATCATTTTCTTCATCATATTTGTGTATAGTACGATTTTGTGCTCCACTTCCGTTTTCTATTTCTACTTTAATTAAATGCAAGATATTTCTTCTAATAAATTCAACCTCTATAATTGATCCATGAAGTAAAACACCTTTTTTGGTTTGATCATCATGAATTTTATAAAATTCATGATGATCTTTTAAAATATCATCAAGCTGACTAATGTCTTCTGTACGATCGAAAACACCTCTTAAGAAACGAAGAATACTTGATTTACCACTACCCCTACCTCCTATAATAGAATTTGACTGAGGGTTAAAATGAACAATTAAGGGTTCAGTTTCTCCTGTGATAGTTGTTTTTTGAATTTTGATAGACCTAATCCAAAGTTCTGGATGAACATATGGATTAGTAACATCTTCAAAATCATTCCATACCCTAAAGTCAGGTAATAAGAATGCTTGTCTTAATCCTTCAAGATTAGGAATTTGAGCCATCTTAATAAATGTAAATCTCGATCCAATTCCATCTAATCCGTGTTTTGTATTCAAAGGAGCATGAGGATTATCAGAAAATGTAGTAACAGCTAAACCTTTCTCTAAAGCAATTTTAACTGGCTTATACCACTCTTTTATCATATCCTCCGATATCTCGGTGGTAGGATTACCCCTTATTGTATTTATTTCATTCTTTAATGTCGCATTTCCTCTAACAGTCAATGATGTATTTATAAAAGGTTTGTGTACAACTTGGACTGCGTTGATATAATCACGTTCAAAAAATGTTTTGAGAATATCATTACTAAATGAGCCAAGTCCATTATACTCATCTATATGTGCTGGTATAACTAATCCCCCGTTTTGGAATGCAATTTCTGCAACATCAAGAGCTGATTTTTCAGTATGGGCATCTTGTTTTGCAAATTTTGCTCTATCCACATCACACTTAATTAGAAAGTCATAAACATCTTGTGCACTTTTTGATGGATCAAATAAAACTAAGACATGAACCTTGCTTGTATCGCATGTGATTTCAACTCCAGGAAATACAATTAGTGACTTCTCTTTAGCAGCTTCAATAATAGAATCAATCCAACCATTCGTATTATGATCTGTGACTGCCACACAATCCAACCCTTGTTCGACTGCTCTATTTACCCAATCTTCCGGTGTAACAGATTGTTCTTGAAAACATTCGCTAGCAGGTGTATGTATATGTAAATCACATTTGTACCATCTAGTTCCGACGTAGTCTAATTTTTGACCCATTGAAGTTGTATTTAAATAATTAAAATCAGTCTATTTCATAAGTTTCTTAAAATTTTATCATAGTAAAGCTACTGTAGTTATTTAAATATCATTTTGAAGTAATATTGATTTCAGCTTGATATTATCAGTAGTTAGTCTCTATTACTTGTAACAAAATGAGGGCAAAGCGACAAGCACCCTAAATATGCTTGTCTAAATAGTTGATAAAGATAAACATATTACATATTTTTGTAATGTATAAATATATGTAAACCATTTATTTATTGCAATCTATCCATACTTACCTATCCTAAATACAGTAAAATAAAAAGAATGGATATGGTATTTAACATAATAATTTTTTGTCTACTTTTCTGCCTTTCAGGAGTATATGTGTTTTACTCGAATAGAGTTTTTATAGATTCGACTGAATCTATTATTAAAGCGAGTGAATTCTTGTTTTACAAAAGAGACTCATCTGTTGAACATGCTTTTTTATTAGTACTCAATGAGCATAACAGATTGGTGAGATGCTATCACACTTGTCTAAATGAGAGAAATCGAGTAGGATTTGGAATTGAAGGAGTTATTTCCTATTCAAAGCGAAATAATGTTAGTGGTGTAATACTAATTCATAATCATCCGTCATTAGATATAGAACCTTCAAAACTTGACTTAAATAGCACTAAGAAAGCTGCTAAAGAATTAAATTATCAAGGAATTAAACTCAAGGATCATGTTATCCTTGGAGGGAAAGAACACTATTCATTTGCAGAAAATGGTCTACTGTAATTTTTAACCTGACTAAATTAGTTAGGTTTTTTTTTATCTTTTTCTCCTAAAACAAAACCAGATATCGAATGGTTTACTCCAGCTTTACGTATCTCACTATCTATAATGTATTCTAGATAAGAAAACTGCAAGACAACCCATTGAATACCTTTAGTTATGATTCTACAAATAGGTAGAATTATAAGAGAAAAAAACCAAAACCCTATTAGCACTAGGAACAGATTTATCTCCCCAATAAACAATGTTACTCCTTTATAGAATGATACGGATAGAAATACGATACTTCTTCCATACAGACCTATGTCTATTTCCACATGATCTTCACTGGGTTTAATAAGCTTAGTTGATTTTCCCATTCGATTATTGCACTTTTCTTACGATGAAATCTGCTTTTTACTAACTAAAGTATTATTTGGTATTGCTGCAGCCTTTCTTTGATTTCTATCTTTTATTGAATGGTTAAGATTATTAGAATTATCATTTAAAGTAATTCGATTTTCGGTGATGTCATTTATATTGCTCTTAATATTAAAAATATAACTATATAATTCAATTATAAAATTCTTTAAGCCATAGTATATTTTAAGAAGCAATAGCCAAAATGCTTTTATACTCACTTTAATAAATCCTTTAATGACAGGCAAAAGCAAGATAAATAACAGCAACAGGATGATTAGCCATGAATTACTATTTGTGAATGCAGTACGTATGTCCATAATTCTAAGATTGTGTGAATTTAATGAAAATTATATATAAATAAAACTAATATGTTCTTGAATTAGTTGTTATGATCTTTAATTTTTGCATTTCTTTAGGGTTAAAATCGCAAGTAAAGCCTCTTAAACTCAGTATAACATAAGATAATCAGCGATAGAGTACTTACATTTTAACCTTCCAGAAATAGTATTCGATTTCAATTATTTTGTTTTTCAGGTGTAATAGATAATAATGGAGATTCTGCTAACCCTCCATATTTTACTTGAACTTCGATAAATCATCCAAAAGTTTCTTCAATTTTCTGTAGGCATGAAATAAGTTCGTATAGGTTCATTTTAAAGGAATAATAAAAGTTGTAGTGCTGCAGATTTGAGGGCTTTGTTTAGATTTATTTCCACTGGAATTCTATTCGAAAATCCTTAGCTTAGGGAGGTTCAAGCGATAATACGCAATTCTCATTTTCAGCGCTTTCTACGAATCACTCGTATTTCATACGAAATCGTAATGCGTTGATACACTCTGTATGGTCTTGTAGAATCTGTGTTAAATGCTGAATGAAGCGATGATCTAAAGTTCTACTTATTTCCCTCGCTTCCCGAACCGAGGAATTAAGAGGATCTAAATAGCTAAAAACATCGAAGAGAACTCCTGTCTGTGTGGTTCTAAGTCCATCTTTCTTTGTGTAAGATAGATGATCTCAAAATCGAACTCTTATGAGTAGTGCTCTCATTCCACTACTTCATTTTTTCCATAGTTGAAGCGGATTTTTAAATAACAATTGAGTTCTATTTAACAATTCCTTCTTCATTGATTCAAAGTCACTTTCCTTATCTATGTTTCATTGAATTAATCATTTTTCCTTCTCAATACCTGATCGCTCATTTTCTAATTTCTCATATAGTTTTACATGTGTAGTACGTAACATTGTTTCTTCTATTTGATTCTGTCTTTTCATAAGAGAACTCAGAGTTTTCTTTTTACTCACTTTTTGCGTGGTAGACGTTTTTTCATTTTTCTTTCGTTCATCATTAAATATTAACCTAATAACCTCCATAACTTCCTCGGGGGTTTTCATTGATTCTAAAAGTTGATTGAATTCTCCTTCCAAAACGTGCTTCCTTATATAGACTTTTTCTAAGCATTTAGGATTTGCGCATCAATAGTAGGGATATAACTTCTTAATCCTTTCACCGTCCTTCATTCTATATTTACTTGTATTTCGAGAAGTAAACTTTCTTTTACAACAAGGACATACTATTACACCTCTTAGAGGGTGTTCATCTGTCATTTTGTTACTACAGGTTTGCTTACGATTATGTTTACTGTGTACATTTTGCAACTTCTTTATGATTGTAAATGCTGTATCTATACTAATCAATCATATATGCTTTCATATTATTGGTTCGGTTATTCATCGTTCAGGGTAATAAATCTGACCAGCATAATAAAACAATCTATGCAACTGCAACATCTTTTCTGGGAAGGTCCTATGTAGACAAGTTGCGTTCTTAGCATTTGTACGAAATCATCTCTTGTCCAAATACCTTCGCAGATCAGCTTGCGTTAATAATATATCAGATGCAAATAATTCTAAAGCTTCCTTTATTAAAGGTCACTTCGCATCGTCAATTAAATCTTCATAATTCTTAGGTCAGTATTTTTCTCTGATATAACCTACTGGAGGTCATACAAAAGGTCGATATCAATTTTTCATTCTACTAATCCTTCCATTACTTGCACGCTTTCTGATTTTCTTGCGTTCATATCAAGCAATAGCATATTGAATTGTTTTAAATAGATGTCACTCATCTGTACTCTCATCAATTCAGGGCATATCTAACGAAATTATTTTAACACCAGTGGCCTTTATAGATGATTCTAATAAGAATGCTTCTGTTATATCATCTGGTCTACTTATACGACTTGCTTCTGAGACTACAAAGTGAGTAATTTTAGTAAATTTTTTATTTTGCTCATCCAAATATTTAAGGCAAGCATTAAGCTCTTTACGATTCATATTGGCTCAAGAAATTCAAGATTCGATAAATACCATATCAACCTCTACTGGTGGAGATTGACTATTACACCAATCGTTACAAACACGTTCTTGTCATTCCAATCAGAATCACTTAGTAACTTGTGATGTCTCTGAGACTCTGCAATAAATCACTGCTCTTTCTATTTCGATTCAAGATTTGACTTGCTTTGTTTTAGAGCTTCAGTTCTCTAAATCGAATTGCATTATCGCTGACTTAACAGCTTGCTTTTTCTTTCTTCTCATGATAATATATAGAGTAAAATGTCAAAAAATTCACGGACTTATTGTTCGTGATTCTCATTTGTTATACTCTCTGTATATTCTCTAATATCTTCTGTCGCAATTACATAACTACAAACAGATTCTATTAATGAGATTAGGGCAAGTAAAGTTTCGTCTGGCAAATATGAATACTTAGGTCAGAGAACTTCTCTTACATCTTTAATTGTCATGAATTGGGGTGAATCGTTTCGCTTAGTTTAAAGCTTATGAAACAATACCTCTGTTAAATATTCTGAGATGAATAAAGATCTCCCTGTCTGGAGTTTTAATACTATAATGATTTCTTGTTAAATTGCAATACTATTATATGTAGAATCCAACTCAAAACGAAATACTCTTGAAAAATAGAATAAGGCACTCAATAGAGGTGTTAATAGGTTTTATACCCTCTAATTATTATACAAAATGCCTCAACTAACCTATTTTGATTGTATAAAATTTAAGTGCTTTTTGACGAAGCTTCCTCTTAGCAAGATTGCTATCAAATTTTTAAGATGAAACTATACTGCATTTATTGGAATCAAGTAGATATAGTTCAATTGAGAATATATAGCCAGCTTCACACAAATTCACTATTTCACTTTAAACCAAACTTAAAAAAGAATGCCATTGCTATTCATATTTTCGTAAACTTCGTATTCATCTAATTTTTAAAAAAAAGTATCAAAAAAAATATTTTAGAGACAATAATCAATTTCGAAATCAATGAACAACTAACTTACCAACAGACTTTCTCTCATCATAATCGACTACATAGATATAAGTCCCAGATGAAAGATGCGAGATGCTAATTTTCTCTTTAGTGTGTACTGGTTGTTCCATAACTATACGACCATTAATATCAATCAACTGGAGATAAAACTCGCTACCGTAGTTCTCAGGAGAAGATACCTCTATAACATTAGATGAAGGATTAGGAGACACTGTAAATATTGACTGATCTCCAGTTATCACTTCTGTGGAGGTTCCTTTTATTTCAGAGTAAAAAAATTGCGTATAATTTATCTCTGTTAAGTTAATTTCTCCATACATAGGGCCAATTAAATCCATTAGCTCAGTTTCCTCAGTTAACATATGGTTTTCTTGATATTCAGGAACATGACTTCTAAGTTGTTTTACTTGATCATATGCTACTTCGTTGTTATAATTATATTCTTGTTTTCCTCTTACATGAGGTAGTACACCCAACCTTTCAAACTCTGTACTATCAGTTGATACATAAGTTATATCCATCAGGCTTCCATAAGAGTTATAGTGATAGAATGTAGTATCTTTAGGTGTTGGAATATTATCAGAGAAATCCCTGCTCTCTATCTTCTCTAGTTTGCCTTCATTATCATATTTTAGAACTTGTTCGAAATCTTTGAACCACAGATCAGATATCGATGATTTGAAATATCTAAATTCTAAGTCTAATAACCCTATGTTATTGTGAGTATAGAGAATACTATCAGTTGCATAATAACCTCTATTCCCATCGTTATCGAATGCTACAAATTGTTCTAACAACTGATCATAATAAGTATATATAAACCTTGATTCTAAAATCAGTGAATCTTCTTGAAATGACCACCTTCTAAATTCAATAGACTCGATTAAACCATCATCGTTATATATAAAATTATTTACGCTTCCTAATCTATTAGCTCGAAGCTCACTCTGACTTTGTGCATGCCGTTCTATCAGCTGATTATCTTCATTATAGAAATAAGTCCGCAAAGCTAAAGGGTCTTCTTCATCGAAATTACTAAAATCCCCATCCCAGAGATTTCCACTACTACTTATCAAATCATTTTCATCATTATAATTGAAAACACCATAATTAGAAGGCACCCATACTCCGTTAACAACGTCACGATTATAAGTAACAAAAATATCTCTATTATCTTCATAGAGATATAAAACTTTTGTAAAATCTGTACTTCCAGCATCCGGACCAAAAGGATTAAATTGTCTTACAATTAAGCTATCCAGTTGATGTGTCTGATTATTTTTTAATGGCACCTTATGCCTGAGATTGTGTCCATTAAAATCGCTAACCCATTGGTAGTGTTCATTATTCCCTATGATAGTAGGGTCAGAAGTCATGTCTATTATTCCTGTTTGTCCATAACTAAATGATGACCATGCTATCAATATTAGAAACGTATAACAATATCTTTTCATAAGTTAAATGTTTTGACTTTCTACCTACATTAATATTTAAAGATAATGTTATTTACTAATTGAGTCAATATAAAAATTAATCAATATGCTCATACGTATCATTTATACTGTAGTAATTGCCATTTCATTTTTTTTAACAGCCGATGCGCAAATTTTCAGTAAGTCATCTCAAGACTATATTCCTGAAATAGATTCTACACCAAAATTCTGGGAAGATCCTGCAGGTATTGTCTATCAAGAAGACGACCTTGAAAGGTTTAACAGTATTGGTCTTTGGTCATATTATAAACATAGTCAAGAGGATGGCTCTAAAATTACAATCTCTGAACGGTATGTCTACTGTTTAGAAAACCTTGACCAAAGGAGTTTACAATCTGAAGAAAGGAACAGTATTCTGTATCCTAATCCAGTCAGTTCAATTTTGCACATTATACATACTATGCCTATGGAAGAAATTGAAGTAAGAAATTTAAATGGGCAGTTAATAAAATCTTTCAATTGTCATAATAAAAATAAATCTTCCATAGACGTATCATCATACCATCAAGGGGCTTATCTATTGTCTATTATCTCTAATCATGAAGTGACAAGTAAAATCTTTGTTGTTAATTAAGCACAACATATATTCTTCAATACAATATATTTAAATGAAAATATTTATAAGTTTGATCCTTTTAATATGGGTTAATTCAGTTTCAGCTCAAGCTATTGAGATAGGTCCATCATGTAATTGTGACATATTATTGTTAGTGCCTGAAAAACCCATAGGTCCAGACGATGGTCCAATTCCTGATCCGGATAATCCAATACCTCCAGAATTTAAAATTAAAGGTGATCTTTTTGAATTTGAAAAATTTGATGGTGAGAAGTGTATTAGGACAGTTGAAGTACTTATAAAGAAAAATGATGGATTTGAGCAAGATTTCATATCTAATGACATTCACCATCTTTTTGAAAGATATAATAAATGGGTTATTTGCTTACAAGGAGATTTCGTGGCGAGTGAAACCATCTCAATTTTTCGTGGTGGGCGTACATTAAAGTTACAGCCAGCGACTATCACATACACTGGTGATGGTTCTGGACCATTGTTCGATATAAGATCACCTCAAAATTCAATAAAGGGTATTACTGGATCTCAATTAATATCTGGAGTGCCTATGGGGCAAGGGCTCATAAGAATTATGCCGGACTGTCCTATACCTACAGATTGTCTCGGTGGTGATGGGGTTCAAGATGCAGGTTTAAATCAAATCAAAGACCTGAGTATTATAAGTACATTTCCTAATCCTTCAGGCGATCCCTCGCATGCAGCAGCAGACAACACTGCTATTCTAATGCACAACCCATTAGAATCTATTAATTTTCAAACAGAAAATAGTAGTAGCTACTGGAATCAATTATCAAATTTAGAAATAGAAGGTTTTAGTGCAGGTATGCACCTTCGAGGATGGTCTAATGTAGGAACAATACGCGACATCTCATTTAAAAACATATCTGGCTATGGCATATGGTTGTCGGGGACTGTGAATAATTCTATTGCTGAAATACAATTTGAAAATTGTGAAAATGCTACAGCCATAAGACTAGATAATTATATCAATGAGGTATGGAGAGATCTTGTTGACAATAATGGAGTTCCTCTTGATAGTCCTAATCAAAGAATAGGGTTTTCTGTAGAAGAACAGTTACACACAGTTTTAAATGATGCTATTTCTGATAATAAGCCAATTGAAAGGTTACGAGAATTAATAGGTCCTACTTCAACCTCTTTCCTTTCAGAGCATTTTTTAGCCGACCCAATGGGCTATGCTCTCTTAAAGGAATCATGTGAATGGAATACAAAAGTAAATTCTCAAACTAATAAAATCAAACGGTTGGGCTTTTTTGAGCCGGACCTGATGGACATATTGGATGGATTTTTGGTAGATGAAAAAGATTTGGATCTGACCTTTAGACCTGACGGTTTAGACATAAAAAAAGTATGGGAAAATTCTTTAGGCGGAGCTTCAGGTGTTGGTGGTCCTCTTACTGTTTATAAAAAGACTTTCAATCATGCAATTAATCTTTCATTAATTACTATGGATGACCCTACCTGTAAAAATAAAGGTGAAAGATTTTCAAATTTTTTCCTCCGACCTGCTTTTAACGCATTTACAAGGATAAGAGTTGTAGGCGTTGATGGAGAATTGGCTGTTGGCAGGTTAGTTGAAATAGAGCAAAGAGAGGATGGTGAAGACCTATGTTTAGAAGAAGCCCCACGTGCTGCTGGTGCACCTATAACCTGTATGCCTTGTGAACGTGATTTTGGAGTAGGAGGTCGGTCGAATGCGTATGGTGCAAGAAATACAATTGTTTTCTGTTCATTACCTCCAATTAATAATTTGGGGACACTAATCAACTTGATCCTAATGCCAGTGTGGAAGACCCAAATGGTAATTCAATACAACTAATAAATAATCAACTTCCTTCCATGTGTCCCCTTGAGGGCATAGCTATTGATAGTGTACCAGTTGTCCAACTTTATTCAGAAAATTAAATGTCATAATAATATTTACTTATGAAAAATCTTATCATTATTCCTATAGTTTTTATGTTTTGGAGCACATCATTTTCGCAAGTAGTTGACTTAACACAACTTGACCCTAACGATCCAATGGCCATGTGATGCAATTAATGATGCTTTAGATATGTATCCTGACTTTCCTATTAGCTCAGTTTGTTTCATTAGAGGTGATTTTTCTTGGCGAGATGAATATATCCTTAGATGTAGAATCGAGATTGGAGAAGGACAGACCATAAATATTCCAACAGGAATGGTCATTCGACTTGAAGACGATGCTGGATTTGACCTCACCGGAAATGGATCTATTAAAGGAGAAAATTATGCAAGAAGCGTAATTAAGAACACTAACAATGGTCCTGCTATAAAAATGGGTGGATATGGCCCTAATGATGATAAGTGTCAGGGGTGTCAAGTTTCCGATATCTCAATTGAGGGAGCTGACAGCGGAAATCCAATCTCAGCAGATGGTATAACTATAACGGAAGATAGCGAGATGAACGATGTTACTTCGGTCCGATTTGTAGGTTTACGTAATGGAATTACTGTAAAAGGAGATTGTAATACGTTTAACAATTTGTCATTTTTCCAAGTAGCAACAGATTTAGATGATTGTATTGTTACTCCTGGTGATCCAGCTGCAATTTTATTAGAAGACGCTCACCAAAATGTCTTTACAAATATAAATCATACGCAATCAATAGGAGCAAATAGTATTAGGATGCAGTTTACTTGTACAAATAACAGAATTTTAAATCTATCTGTAGAGCAAGAGAATTCCCCTTGTGCTGATCCTGCAATTCATGTGGATAGAGGAGGTTCATGTAAATGGAATTATTTTGTTACAAATTTTAATGGAGCAACTTATAAAATTGTAACAGGTCAATCAATTTTTGAAGAAAATAATATTATGCTGCCTTGGATTAATCCTTCAACAACTAATTTAACTGCATGTATTGCTCCTGCGTGTGGTAACCCATAATGCTCTTTATTTTTCTTACAAAGATCAAATCATACTGAGTGATTAATTTCTTATATCATTATTGAATACTATTAATCAATGAATATTGTGTCTGATATATTTATGCTATTATCTTAGCTTCCCAAGCTGGGCTCTTAATAATCTATAATTTTCATGAACCGTATCATAGCATTTAACTATTGATCAAGTGAAGTTACCAAGATCATCTGAGCCGAGGGGAGAGTTACACTTTACAATGACGTATATCAGTGCCCGACAAGTTTTATATCAACAAACTAATACCAATAGTAGAATGAATATTACACATCTTACTAAAGGCACATATATATACCGTTACTGATGGAACTAAACGATCAACTGGAAAGGTACTTTTCTATAATAAGTAATTCACTCCACCTTCACCAACTTATCAGAGGTAATGAGTGATCCCCTATCCCATACCTGATAGGTATATATGCCTGATGGTATATCGGAAAGATCAATAGTTGTTTCCGAAGTCAGTAATCGCTTCTGGAAAACCAATTGTCCTTTTATATCATAGACAAGTAAGCGAGCATACTCAGCTATATAATCATGGATAGCGATCCTAAGAAAGTCTCTTGTCGGTTGAGGAAAAATACTTACATATGGCTTAGAGATTTCATTATCTGTGCTGACAGATCCTAATTGTATGACCTCACAAGAGGTGTCACTGCTATTATCATTGCTGACGGTAAGACATACATTGTATACACCATTCTCAGCATAGCTATGTACAGGATATTGTTCGTTAGAGCTACCACCATCATCGAAATCCCATTCCCACATCGTAGGCTCCATATATGATAAATCCACAAAGCCTATTGTCCTATAATCCAGAGTATCATCTTGATTATATCTAAACTGTGCTACTGGATTGTTGTCTATACCCAGAGTATCACATAAGCTGCCGTCTACTGGTCCCATACGTGGATTAAGAATATTAGGCGTAGAAGGATAACTTGGTGTAGGTGTGATTATCGCATAATCTTCGAAATCACATGCATCTCCTTTTAGCCAAGGTTTATTTATGGCACTGATTACACCTCTTCCTCCCATTGGAACATAGATACGCTTATCAGGACCTAATTGCATATGCATAGGCTGAAAAGGAGTGTTAGAAAAGTATATACTGTCTCGCTGTTCCTCTAACTCCCATACCTTCCTTACTGATGTACCAATATTATTGACCGTAAGATCTATCTGTATTACTTCTTTAAAGTTCGTGTAATACATGAACTTACTATCAGGAGAAAACTCAATACCTGCTACACTCTCACAATTAAAAAGACCTCTATTAAACACTTCTACCAATTCTCCTGTACATCGATCTACTTCATATAGATGTACAGTGTTCTCAGGATTATTTTCGCTGAATATCCAATTACAATCTGCAATACCATAATATCTGCCATCAGGTGAAAACTTGGCTTGCCCCACTGAGGTGATATGAAACTCTTGTACACCCATATAGTGAATCCCATCAGGATCTATTAGTATTCTATATATTTTTTCATCAAATAAAGCTGGTGCCAGTATCCACCAATCTCTACCATTAGCATGGCGGACAGGCCTAAGATAGAATGACATTTGGTCTTCGATACTTGGCCTTACAATGCTATCCTTGTATATCACTTTGCCAGCGCCATTGTTTAATGACATATCGATTTCTGCATGCAATAATTGCTTAGTAGCAACTGGTGTTTTAAAAAAAGAATAGAACAAAATGTACTTATGCTCAGATTCAGGCAATGGCACAATAGCAATAGATTGTGGTACATTAGTCCCAGTGGTCAATCTGATACCACTCGAATACATGACTAAGTCATCCCACAACTGAGAATGTGATATGACTCCACCTCCATCTAATGTATCATTAAGGAATGTTCTTATTTCTAATCCGTTACAGTATAATAATGGTTGTCCATCTGGAGTTGCAATTTGGCCATTTCCTAAACTATATTGATTGTGGCTATCTTCATCTTGATATATTAATGGAGGCTCCTCATTAAAGTCGATGAAGGTATTACCCATATTATCTTCGTATTCGGTTCCTATCCATAGCTCCTTGTAATGACCGCTTCCCATACACCATATATAATCTTCTTTCTGAGCAAGACAATTAAGGTTTATAATAATTAAAAAAGTTACAACTAATATAGTCTTCATATTTATTATGATTTTAGTTATTTAAAAATAGGGTTTACAATTAGTATTGTAAACCCTATTTTATTAATTAATCAACAATAATTATCTTTTTCATATCTAAAAGACCATTAGTCGATATCAATTGGACAAAATAAATACCAGATGATTGAGCTTCTAACTCTATCAAATTGCTTTTAAGTGCAGATTTCTCATGTATAATTCTACCTGAGAAATCAGTAATAACAATATTAGGTTTTTCTATTAGATAATCCTCTGATAGATCAATGGTGAAGACACCTATTGATGGATTAGGTATAACAGTAAATAAATCAACATTATTAGATCTCTCTTCCACTGGAATGTCTTCATTACAATTATTCTGATCTTGTATCATATCTAACGGCTCATATGCTGCGATTAGCGACATTGCAGATGTGACCATACGTCCATAGTCACCTATGCAAAGTTGGCTAATTTCTCTAAGCATATTAACATCAACTACAGAGATATCCTTTTTTGGCACAACCAGCATTAATGCAGTTATGCGATAGTATTCTTTTAAGTAGTGCATTTTAATATCAGAAGCATCTATTTCTTCAAGCTGAACATTTACCTGCTCATTAACTTGTTCCTTATAATTGCTGATATTCACTTCTAATGAAGTTACAGCATTATGGAATTGATTGACATTGTTACTCAGATCTTGTAGAGCACTAACATCATTAGATACATCAGAGAGCAACCAGCTTGCTGTTTGACTTAGTTGATTGTTTTCTATAGCCAGCATCTCATATGCAGACTTAAGATGCATAGGTATGTGCTGAGCATGGTATATAAGCTTCTCAATTGAGGCTAGAGTGTTCAGCTCTTCATCATCTAGAATTTCTTTCACTTCTTGATATTTATCACAGTCTTCTTCTTGACCATCTGATAATATCTCATCTATATAAGCTAGTATATGTAGTTGTAGGTCTAAGGTATGCATATCTATACCAGAGGCATCTCTGTATGGTCTCTCTATTATATCTGCAATCCGATATAGCTCTTCTTCACAATCTTCATCATCAAATGAAGGAGCCATTACACATTCTTTGTCGATACAAGTAATTGAAGGTCTGTCTCTTTCCTGAAACCAAACTGTTGGTAAAGGATTATTAGGTCTTTCTTCCTGAACATTTGGATCATGAAAAATTCTAGAATTATCTAGTGCAATGCCTGGACTATTAATAAGAGATGCGCTACTATTAGCTCCAGTCCATAAGTTTCCATTATTTAATTGTATGCCAATACCGTCTATAGTTAAATTTCTAAGTTGAAGTCCAGTATTATTGTTAATAAAATTATTAGCCTCCAAATTAGATAAAGTACTATTGTTGGTTAAACGTATTCCATTAGTACCATCGGATATGCTGTTGCAACAATATGTATTACTGAAACTATTACGGCCACTAATTCCAATTCCGGAATTTCCACTAAAAACATCATTTGCAGAGATCAATCCATTAGAAACTCCATTTAGACTAATTCCATTTTGAACTCCATTATTTGCTAAATTAAGCTGATTGTTTTCTATAGTTGCTTGCCCATTAAAGTTATTATTGAAAATAGATATAGCTGGCGTGCTTTGATTAGAGGCTAATAATTGATCAAATATGTTATTATTATCAATAGTAGAAGTTCTAATATTACTTAATACAATATTACCCGCAAATAGATTAAGAACACTATTCTCAAACTCGTTGTTCTGGATAGTTATATCCACCAGATCTCTCCCTACTACTCCTCTATAGCAATTAAAGAAAGTATTTTTTCCATTAACTATGGTACCCCTTGAATTAGAAAATATCCCAGCAGGATCTCTGCGACAATCATTATCTGAACACTGTAGATTTCTAAAGTTACACTCAGTTACATTTACACCATTGAATGCATTCATTGTTCTTAGACCTATACCATTATAATTGATGAATTCGCTACTCGATAAAGTAAGGCCGCCGCCATCCATAAATATTCCGAAACCAAAGCAGTTAGGATCATCTATATCATCGCAAGAGTGGTTAATAGCGGTTGCTGTAAGATCATCTATATCTTCAACCAAAACATTACTTAGAGTTGCATTAAAAACATTATGTAAAACAATACCATTCTGCATATTTGAAAATCTTTCAAATCCTGTTGAACCACCACCGGTCCCTCCAATTGGCATCTCGAAGAAGAACATATCCTCAAACCATATACCAGCAACCGACTCTCCAGCTCCGATAAAGGTATTCTGCGACATTCCTAAATTATTAAATCCAATGGGAAAGAATGTATTATTTCTTCGCCCATGCGACAACCCAATAATATTATCAACAAATGTACATCCAGTAACCTCAATATTTGAAAGACCATTTATTGTTACAGCATCAATAGCGCCTTCAATGGGATTGACTTCTTGAAGCCTAAGTGTTCCTATTCCAGTACCTGGTAACATGCCAGATACAGCAATTGTATTCCACCGTTCATTACACCTTGTAATTGATCCACCAAGCATATCCATAGTTACATCAGCTTCTATAAACATCGATGCATCAGCTTCCATTAATATATCGCAAGAAAGTAAGGACCAATCTATATCCACTCTCAAGTCGCCAGCGATTATGACCGTTTCACTAATAGGATTAAGATTATTAGTCAATTGGCTTAATCTATTTTCACCTTGAGTAGCATCGATAATAATTTCATCTACTTCCTCTTCATCGCATATTATATTAAAACCGCATGCTACATTGACTGTAATAGAATTTGATTGCTCATTCCCGCATTGATCTCTTACCGTTACTGTTACTTCATAAGTTCTATCTTCATCAAAAGTATGTGTCACTTCACTTCCTGTCGCAGAATTACCGTCATCAAAGTCCAATATGTATGTAAAGCCTCCTAAAGGATTCGCATTGGATACACTAAAGTTATAGGTATCACATGCTACCATCTCTGCTTCTATTTCTGGTAGGAAGGTGCAGTTTTGTGTAGCGGTTACTTCTCCGATAAAACTAAAATCAATTCCTCCGTTATTCTGTGCTATTATAGTAATATAATTAATAGGTCCACCAGTATCATTTATCCAAGTAAAGTCGTTAGAGAATGGTTGATTGTTTTGAAATTCAATTTCAAAATTGGATGACAAGTAAGACCATGGCAATTGTATGTTATGAGCAATATCTATATCTTGAAGGAATATAGGATCATATACATAATTATTACATGAAGTTGGCGTATTCCCACCACTACTGATAGGAGATTCACCAACAGGACAAGGAGGGAATTCTGAAGCTGAAACTATTATATTGTTATTTGTACCGTTAGCACTAAAGATTCCGTAATCGAAATTATAGTTAAGGGTACAATTAGGCTGGATGGGTTCGGATAACTGAATAGAAAATGCTTCTTCAATACTATTAGACAATCCTACAAATTTGGATGAATTATTTATGTCAGCAAATATATCAGGTGAATTACCTACAAGAGATAAAGGTGTTGTAAATTGCATATTATTAAAGTTTCCTCTATATGATCCAACGTCTAATAACTCGAGATCCATACAATTGAGTGTTCTACAAGGATTCACACCAGAACAGTCAAAGCATGGAGAAATTATCACAAAAAAAGACCCTTTACTAAAAGTACAATCACAACCTTCTACTAAATATTCAAAACAGTATTCTCTATCATACTTAGGGTCTGGAAAATTTAATTCTATTAAATTACCTACAATAGTGATGTCAACATTTAAAGTTGATGTTACAGACCTAATATTAAATCCACTGGGACTAGTTGTAAAATCATTACATAGTAAATCTTGGAATGGTATGATGAGAGAATGATCTGAACAAGTCACATAATTAGAATTACAACAATCTCGATTTATTCGATCATAGGTGAATTCATCATGTACTACTTGCACACATGCTGGTGTAAGTCCATCAATATTATGACCAAGATCAGACAATAATCCTAGTTCAGTTGGAGAGATTACTCTTCTGACATCACCACAAGTCAAGTTTGCCATAACTGTATTTTCACCAGGCACACTGCATAGGTGAGAAGCAGCATTAGCATTTATCGGATCAGCAAGTCCAAGACTAAAGTTTCCTCCCCCGATTAGAGAAACTCCACTGGATCCTATAATTAAACCTACTCCAGCATTAGCACATGGATTTGAATTGATTCCAGTAGCATAACTATCACCTATCTCATAGCAACCATTTGTGGTATCATTACAGTTTGGTACCTCATAGGCTGGTATTGCTGGCGGTGATGTTGGGTCGAAATAAGAAATATTGAGATCCCAAGCTGACAAGAAAACAATACCTGAATTATTGCTGGGAGTTGCTGCAAATCCAAAAACATGAAGAAGCTCATGAAGTATAACTGTTCTAAAATCAAAACCAACAACATTGGCTGGGTCTTCATTAAAATCAAAATCACATAATAAATTGTTGCTAAAAGTAAAATTATCATTAAGACATATTAACCCTGAGGGGGTGCCATTTGGGTTAGTTCCAGTATGCATTACGGACTCTAAAACAGAAGTAACTCTTTGGTAAAAACCATCAGATTCACATCCCTCTGAACTCGGCAGGAAATAAAATGGTGAACCAACAGCAGCTGTTTGGCCATTTATCGAGCCATTATCATTAATCAAAGGACAATCGACAATGTCTATTATTGCTTTAGGTTGACTGCCATCTACTGTACAATTTACAGACGGCAAATTAACAACAGTTTGCATGTAATCAAATATTTCTTCTATTGCATCTTGATTATTTATAAAATCGTTGTTATCTAAGAATAATCTTACTTCGAAAACATCATTCTCATAAACAGTAGGAGCAATATTACTTGGATAACAAGTTCCAGAACTAACAGAAGCAGGTGGTCCAGCCTGTGGAAAGATATCGTAACTATTGCCAAACCTATCATAAATAACAGAATTCGGATCGCTGCTTTGGGCAGTTGCTTTTGGCATGACACCGCAAAAATCTAATTGCTGAGAATGGAGATTTGTGTAAAAAGAAAAAAGAATAATTGGAATTATCCATACTGAAGTTTTCATATTAATAATTTATAATGATGATATAATAATTTAGAAGTATTTCATTAATAAAATCTTATCCAAGTAGGATTTTTGATTTCTTTTTGCAATAAATGATCAATTTCATAAAACTAATGCGAAATTACTCTATGGTAATACACGTTTAGAGGTATTTATTAAAAAGAAAAAAATTAATACAATAATTATCATATATGTAGTTTGCTTTAATTAAGAGTTTAAGAAATGCTATAAGTACATCTACCGAACTAATACGCATTTATACCTATTCTATTCGTGACCAACTATTAAATAATTAAATTCAGTATTTCCAAAGATGTCATTTGTGTTCTAAACACTATTGGTACAAAGGTTCAATCGTTTAATTAAATTGAAAAATCTTTAGAAGAATTAGAAATTCATAAAATAGAAAAGAGAACTTTAAAGAAAGTATTGATAATACTTTTTAAATATGAAAAGAGATTTGTACTTAAAATGAAATTTCTCTCTGTACATCCCCCCAAAATTAGGACAGTAGATTAGATTAATTTCAAAACACTAAATTTACTGTAATGGCAAGAAGAAAATTAACTGCTAAGTTTAAAGCAAAAGTTGTTTTAGAGGCTCTAAAGGAGAGAATGACTAACCAAGAGTTAGCTAATAAATTCAAGATACATCCCCAACAAATAAGTACCTG
>Ga0209187_1000572_pt1 | contig 58866 bp, 58 predicted proteins | sample BantaG_FD_187430 | JGI IMG/M metagenome (GOLD analysis project Ga0209187, IMG submission 187430) | Marine algal microbial communities from Bantry Bay, Ireland - BantryBay_4 metaG (SPAdes) (version 2) | ecosystem: Host-associated > Algae > Red algae > Unclassified | place: Bantry Bay, Ireland...
CTCCTATCCGGTTCCTGTTCGTCGCGACATCGTTTACACCATCGGCTTCCTTCAGATTCCACCTCACGATGGACACCCTTGCCTAGGTTCAGGCTTCCGTTCTCAACGGCACCCAGAGGACTTTCACCTCCTGAAACAGCGCCATGCCTGGCGCACAAACAAAAACACCTCTGGCCCAGCGTGGGTCAGAGGTATTTCTTCTATCCGCGTCTTCTGGAGAGCTACTCTCCCGAGTTTCTAGTGTTTAACTCTACTGTCCACCGAGGCCAATTTAGAAGATGCCTTAGCTCTGGAGTTTTTGATGTTCCTAATTCCATCTATTTGGATACACCTTACAGAAAGACTGGTTTCTTGTTGTAGGCTTATTTTCGGAATTTTAAATCATCAAATTGTTCATGAACCATGCTCGACCCCCGTTTTAAAGACCTACACAGCGCACAGGAAAGTAGTTTTCGTATCGGAGGATAGGGTAAAGCTTGAAGTAGGCAGTATGCGCAAGGAAATAAACTGGATATGCCAAACTGAAATAGCCGAAAGAATACATCCAAGTCTTAAAAGATTTTTCCCCATTTAGCCACTTCTCGAGCTTTACTTCGTCAGCTTCTAATTCATTTATTAGAGTCCTAGCTGCTGTACCGCTCATTAAATGAAGGCCTTTAGCCTTACAAAACTGAACCGCTTGATAGAAACTACGCTCTTCATTATCAAAGTGATAAAACTTAAGACCATCTATACTTCCGCTACTGCCTATGTATACTGGTTCTATAGCAATGTCAGTACCTATATCTTGAGCCCAAACTGACCCCATAATACCTGTTGCCATAAATCCAAAAAATACAGTTAAAATATTTTTCATAATTCAATTCTCCCTAAGGTGTTTATGGCTAATTATTTAACAAGACTTTTAAGCAAAGACAAATAGAGGTGCGTGAATTGCAGTGTCAGAAAAAGGAGTTTTTTGAGTGTTCAGAATATAAATCTTTCCATCCTTTCCTAGATTATCACTAGTCTAGGTTTTAGTGGAGACATATCTAAAAGCTGTTCCTTTTAAGGCAAGCTACTCATATCAAAAACCATTTCACTGTTCTTAACTAACCTTTAGGCACACTTTTGGCACACACCCTAGCTAAGCATTCGACATCAAAGAAAAAAGTTCGAATTACATCCGCTCCGCCAATATTGCAAAAAAACAAAAGCTTCCATGAAAGCACCAAGCATTCACACTCGTGAAAAAGCCAAAGGCTTTTGAGCCACCAAGAACCCTGAGACCAGCTTCAGTCGGAACTTTTATAAACTATAAGCCGTTTAAATTAAAAAGAAAAATCCACGAGGCCATAAGCCCAGCAGCACTTTTATGTCACTCTTCTATATTTAGTAATAAAATTATTCAGACAATAAATCATAGCCAAATAGGTAAAAATTAAAGTCGGCATATTTGTATTTATTCCCAAATTAAATTCAGGCAAATTAAAAATCTGCCTAAAAGAGTGAGTAGCTATGAGCAACATAAACCCGACACCATAAACAAACACTCCTATAATAGCAGCCTTGTTCTTGCCTGTACGTTGAATTCTTTTTTGCTTCTCCACCCTAAAAAAATACCAAAGAGTCATAAAAATAAAAACTGCTTCAACTAAAATAGCAACATAAGGCATTGATGCGTATAGCCCCAATCCCACCTCCATAGACTCTTGCCCAAATACATGATGCATATGGCCTGAGAAAAAATCTAAAACAAAATGACTCAAAAGTATGGCCACACTAACAAGGAGCAATTTTCGTACTTTTAAAAATCAATTTTCCAACAACAAAAATAAAAACAATCCAAAACAATTGAGGAACTAAGTCATGGCTATAGAGCATATTGACTGTCATATTACTTAATGTCGCATCTAACGCATCACTGGGGCCGGTTCTTTCTAAGCCACAATAATGAAAGAAAAACCATAGAAGGTCCTGCAATTGTGAAACAACAAGAGAATAGAGCAAAGTTCCCTTAGGAAATCTTTGATTAGCCAATAGTGCAGTTGTAAAGTGTCCCGCTAACATAGTTTTAATCCCTTCAAAAATCTAAATTCAAAAAAAGCAGTAAAGAATTTTCTAAAATTTGTACATTCTTCATCATCAACCAATAGTTTAAACTCTATTTCAATATTTTCAACGAAACCTCCTTTTAATTGTTTTTTTAATCGAAGAATTCAGATTAAATGACCGCTAAGTAGTTCCGTTCCTCATTGATTTTCCTCTTCTCCGTACAGCCTGTTAAATTTTTTAATCCTATAGCTTAGATGCCTAGAATCACGAGTCTCCAAATAAGACTTCTTGATATGCTTCAATTGAGTATTCACCATGTGATTGAAAACATGAAGCAAAGCATGGTGCTTTTTTTCTTCGAGACTAAAACCACATGCAGGGCCTAAATGCTCAATCGTTTCACAAACTGCCTCTATTGTAGATAAACAGCCTTTTTGAGGTTGTTTTCTAACCCTAAACTGTGACGTCTTTTTTGAATTGAAGGAAATTTTAGGCAAGTCTCGAATGAAAGGATTTTCACGAAGCATTCTTTTGGAAGTGTGCCACGTCCCGTCTAAAACAAAAACACATATTTTAGTGGAAGCTACGAGTTCTTTTTTTTCTAAACATGACTTCAGACTCAAATTAATACTTTCCTCACCTGGATAAAGAACAAAGGAGCTATAGCTTTCATCTTCGACTAAAGATTTAATTCTTTTATTATTCAAAAAATTTACTCCTACAAAAAATTCAGCATTCTTCAAAGTTAAATAAGTCATCCGACCAGTGGCGATTTTTCTTTTAAACTCAATTGGATGAGTTAAAATGACAAACTTAATTTGTGGGTCAAATTGCTTGATGTGGCTACAGTAACAAGATTTCTCCAAACGCAAACATTTGAAACATTGTGTCGGTAGTTTTTGATCAAGCCTTTCTTTTTTTAAAATTAAATATTTATTGAGATCCACCGCTCAAAGACTACAGAAAACTAAAATTGTTTTCAAATAATAAAAACGAAAAGAGATGGGGTTTAACCCAAAAGTGCCAAACTAAAAGCTAGATACCTGGCACCGTGATCCACGAGACCTAAAGTTAAGACCTAAAGTTCACAAACTTCTTAGTAGCTTTTATCTAAAGCCTCGTAGAGATTTAAAACGCGAACATTATTTTGGTATACATAGGACTCCTTCACGTCTGCAATAATATACGACTGGTCTGCCTTAATTTGCTCTAAAGCTCTCCAAAAACCCTTTTTCACAGAGGGCGTTGTTGATGCCTTAATTTCAAAAACGATACGCTGTCCCTTTCCCTCAAAGACTAAGTCTAGTTCTTCACCTTTACTCGTTCTATAAAAGAAGGCGTCATATCTTGAAAATTTTTCGATAAGGTTTTCAATAACAAAACCTTCAAAACTAAAACCCTTAACAGGGTGGCCGAGCAATTCATTATAGCTTTCAATAGAAAGCAAAGTGTGCACGAGACCGGAGTCACGAAGATAGACCTTTGGCGACTTAATCAAACGTTTTTTCACATTGCCTGAATAAGGAGGCAGCAGACGGACCATAAAAGTTTCCTTTAAAATTTCTAAGTAACGCTTAATAGTGTGATCTGTAACGCCTAGCCCTTGAGCGAGTTTAGTCGCATGAAGAGTTTGTCCGTGAGAATGGGCACAGATCTTCCAAAAATTTTCTAATACTTGGGCCGGCACTCGAAAACCAAGTTGGGGAAGATCTCTTTCTAAAAAGCTTCGTATATAATTTTTACGCCAATCATGACTGCTTTCTAGATCAGACGCCAATAAACTTCTAGGAAAGCCTCCTTGAAGCCAGTGTTCTTGAAGTGACTTTTTTGAACACTCGAGTAAACGAAAAGGAGTCAATTCAACATAACTAATTCTACCGGCAAGTGTTTCTGAACTTTGTTGAATAAGGTCTCTTGATGCTGAACCTAAAATTAAAAATTGTCCAGGCATTTGCTGTTGATCGACAAAAGATCGTATTTGAGAAAAAATTTCAGGCATCATTTGTATTTCATCCAAACAGATGGTCTTTTTTTTGTTGGCCTCAAAGAATGCCCAGAGATCGTTAAGCTGGTTTCTATCCTGAGAACTTTCTAAATCTAGGTAAAGAGAATTCTCAATAGTTGCCAGTAGCTTTTTAGCTAAAGTTGTTTTCCCACACTGCCTTGGCCCCAAAATGGCAACAACAGGGTTGTTTTTGAGCTTTTTAAGAATGCTTTCTTCCAACTGGCGTTTTTCGTGCATATTCGTAGTCTACCTACGAATATGTTCAAAATCAAATTTCATCTGCAATTTCAACAGTCTACAGAGCGTTAAAGATTAAGCCCATAAAGGTCACAGTGGTCTGCCTTAAAAATAAGCATAGGTAAACAACTATACTAAACATAGCAATCTAGCCATTATGCCATGCCACTCCCATTGCTATTGTCTCTTAAGAAAAGGAGATACCTCATGACCATAAACTATAAAATAATTACCACTATCATTTTTGCAATAATTTCTCAGCAAACAGCTATCGCCAGCCCCCATGACAAATCAGACATCATAACAAGCTTTATCTGTGAAACAGAAAACGCTAGCATTTTGAGAAAAAAAATTAAACTTAGAGTTCAACAAAAAAAAGACTCTTTAAATGCATTTATTCAAGTTGGAGAAAGAAGCAGGCGTATAAAAATAAAGCATTCCGTTTGGGATGGCCACGCGAACGGGATGATGACAGGAAGAGCTTTTTCTTTTCTATACAGAAATTTGTATGGAGTTATCAGGAACGCACAACTCACCGCAGATTTTAGATCTATTGGCTCTTCACCCAGGAATGGAGCAGGATACTTAGAAACTATCAATTTCACGCAGTGTAAATAAAAGAAATAGAAAGAAAAAGGGACGGAGTAAAATAGAAAGATTTCTCAAACAAAATTCCTTAAGTTAATAAAATTATGAATTTTTTTGATTTTTTTTACTTGAAGAATTTAGAACAAATAACTGCAAAGTTACTCAGTCCCTCATGTTTTTGCATAGACCCTGAGTGTTTTGATATCAGAGCATCATTTCACATGCCTTTCTTCTGCTATAATGGCGCTCACTATATGAAAAAGATGATGAACACAATTGACGACATTATTGTCGACTTTCTTCAAAAATATGGGGTTTTCTTCTTGAGAATATCATTGGCCATAATCTTTATTTGGTTTGGGGCCTTGAAACCCTTAGGGTTAAGCCCAGCTGAAGAGTTGATAAAAAAAACCGTTTATTGGTTCTCACCAGAGATTTTTCTTCCCATTCTAGGATACTGGGAGATTTTGATCGGCGTTTGTTTATTGTGGAGACCTTTGATCAGAGCCAGCCTCTTTCTTTTGTTTCTTCAAATGCCAGGAACAGTACTTCCTTTAATACTCTTGCCAGAAACGTGCTTCACTAACTTTCCATTCGCATTAACCCTCGAAGGTCAGTACATCATTAAAAACCTTATTCTTATTAGTGCTGCAATTGTCATTGGAGGAACCGTGCATAGAGAATCGACTAGAAAAAAAGTTTTATAGTTTTGAAAAATGTTTTTCAAGAAACTCTTCTGAAGCATCATCAATTTTCACTTTTTTCTTCATGTCCATTTTATCAAGAATCTTAAGCATCAGAGACATCCTGGGGTTTTTGGAGAAAAAATCTCGATTTCGGTCCACAAAGCCCCAATACAAACCATCAACAACATCACACCAGGGACCCGTTTTAAAATGTCCCATTTTCTTGTAGTAATTAGATCCACAAATATAAGGCTTTGTTGCGAAGATTCCTCCTTCAGAAAAGAGGCCCATTGAATAAACATTCGCAGCCATCACCCAATCACTTGAATCAATGTACATTTCCATAAACCAGCGATAAACCTCTTGAGGGCGAATACCACATAAGTTCATAAAACTCGCTAGCACCATGAGTCTTTCAATGTGGTGATTGTAGGCATATTTGTTTGCCTTAGAAATGGCCTCATCAACGGGTGGAATCCCCGTGCTTCCATCGTAAAAAGCTTGAGGCAAAGCCCTTTCGTGCCCCCAATAGTTCTCTCCTTGCATCTTTTCATCGTAATGTTGGTAGATGCCACGTATGAATTCACGCCAACCAATCACTTGTCTGATAAATCCCTCAACAGAGTTCAATGGAAGTGCAGGGTTTTTGTTGGCTTCTTCTAGAGTCTTTTTTAGTACCTCATCAGGCGTTATCAGTCCTGAGTTTAGGTAGGGAGAAATAACGGAATGAAATAAAAATGGATCGCGGTCATCTAAGGCATCTTGAAAACTGCCAAAGTTTTCCATTCGCTTTTTAAGAAAAAAACCTAATACCTTTAAAGAATCACTTCGATTCGTAGCGGCCCAGTAATGATCTGCGTTTCCTGGGTGCTGTTTAAACTCTTTGTTCACAAGTGCCTTCACATCTCGAAGCTCATCTGATTCAGATAAAAAACTTTTAAAACGAGGCACTTCGAATTTTTTGGGAATTTTTTTTCTATTTTCAGAATCAAAAGAGAACTTCCCTCCAACAGGAGTTTTAGGACTTTCCATAAGAATTTGATGCTTCTTGCGCATACTCTCGTAGAAATGTCTCATGAAAGGTTTTTTCACTCGCTTGTTGTAATTGCTAAATTCTTCACGTGAGCAAAGAAACATCGGTGATTGATGAATCGTAAAGGAGATTTTTTTCTTTGTGAGAAGGGTGGCTATACGTTTGGCAAAAAAATGATCTTCAATTTCAAAAAAATCGACATGCTCAATTTTATTTGAGTCTAAAAATTTAGCAAAACGCTGTTCATAACTGATCTTATCTATTTTAAGTTGGTGGTAGTGAAGCTGAAATCCCTTTTGCTCCATCTCTTTACTCCACTGTCTCATTGATGTGAGAAAATAAACAATTTTATGTTTATGGAAGCGAAAATAAGTACAGAGCTCCAAATCTTCAGCCATGTACAAAATAGAATTTTTAGCGAAGCTGTAGTGCTGAGATGGAAAGAGCTGGTTACCGAGAACAAGCGTTAGTTTTTGAGCCACTTTAGATTCTCCCTAAACTTTCAAACAAGACATTCCACCATCAACATGCAGCACCTGCCCCGTCACCCACGCACTTCTCTCGCTTAATAAAAAATGCGCTGTCTGAGCAAGCTCACGTGCTGAACCGAGACGTTTCATGGGATGTTTTTCTGCAATCGATTGAGCAAGAGCATCGCTTTTCATCACATTTTCTTTCGCAAGGGGCGTTTGAGTTAATGAAGGAGCAATGATATTCACTCGCACACGAGGCGCAAGTTCTGCCGCTAAAGAACGACCATAAGCCTCTAGAGCACCTTTCGCGGATGCAACTAAGCTGTGAAAAGGCATGCCCGTTTGAACAGCCACAGTAGAGAAAAGTAAAACTCCTGGCGCAAAGCCGATCTCACTTTTTTTAAGCAATGGAACGACCTCCTGCAAACAATAATGTGCCCCTAAAAGATTGATCTGAAAGGCTGTTAAAAAGTCGGCCTCTTTGAATGACGAAAATGGCTTTAAAGAAATAGAGCCTGGAAAATAACAAAAACCTGCCAAATTTTGAGGCTCGCAAAGTCTTTCCTTAAAAACATTGGTTTTTTCCTTTTGTTTTGTAACGTCGAATTGTTTCCAAGAAAGCGATTCATGTGTCGTCGATGGTTTTTCTCGGCAAAAACAATGAACATGATTCTCTGGGTTCTTTAATAACTCCAAAACCAGTTCTTCTGAAATGCCATGACTCCCACCGACAAGAATATACTCTTTTTTAAATTCACTCATAAAACTAAACTCCTAACCTTTTAAAATAAACAAAAAATAACCTCATAAAAAAGCTCAATTTAATCGTCCATAAAATAGTTCGTGGCCAATTACCAAGCACCAATGAGTTCACTTGTTCTAAGCTCTTTCCATTTAATAATTTTAAATGTGCTGGTGAATTTACCGCAAAGGTCCAGCCCCAGACTGCAATCGTCAAGAGCATTAAAATGAGCATGTAAAGCTTGAGATCAACCTGAGAAAAGGAAACTCCCAGAAAGCTCCTCACTCTTGATTGATAGTAAAGAAAAATAGATAAAAACAGTTCACCAATCATCCATGGAACAACGAGCAAACTGATTTTGGCCATGTGCAAACGCAGAAATTGAGTAAAAACAGCCTCATCAATGAAGCGAAACAATGGATAGTGAACAAGCTGTACAGTCCAAATAAGACCACATAAAAGCGCTGTTAGCAGGAAATGTAAGAATAAAAGATAAGGCATTTTGCTTAAAGTACCTTATTATTTTAAAAGACTCTTGTTCTCTTTATAAGAAACTAAATTAGCCGAAGAGATGGAAGAGATGAGGTTGAACCCGAAAGTGCCAGACTATAACGAGACACCTGGCACCGCGGTCCACGAGACCTAAAAATCTAAAGAGAAATTCTTCTCACAGCAGATTCTACTCCGAGAATTACTTTCTTCATTTTTTCGTAGTCTAATTTTTCATAAGTATCGTGTTTTGTATGGTAGTTTTTATTTCTATAAAAAGCAGTGTCAGTGACCATAATGGCTGGAATCTTGTGAGCCCAGTAATTTCTATGGTCTGAAAAATCAATACCGGGAATAAACGCTGGTGCACTGATAGAATAAACGTCTAAATTGGTACTGCCTTTCATGCCAACCTTAAAATTTCTAATGAGAGTTCTATTTTTAAAGTTTCCAACAATACTAATAAAGTTTCCTTTTGATGGGTAGATCATTTTCAGCAAAGGAATAGGATAATCTTGACTGTTTTTTTCTTCACTAAAATAACCGATCATTTCTAAAGAGATCATCGCTTTATAGCGGGCAGAAGGAATCTTGTTTTTTAGCGCATTGGCATGTTGCCAACTTCCCATAAGAGTACTGTTGAAAAAAGGAGGCTCTTCAAGAGGATAGGCCACGAATTCAAGAGCTGTTTTTGTTGGGTTTTTACTAAAAATGCGGGCAATTTCGATCAGCCCAGCAACGCCGCTTGCATTATCATCAGCACCTGGCAGTTTTCCAAAAGAATCATAGTGAGCTCCAATGATGATTCTCTCCGCGCTCTCGTCACCAATGAGAAGAGACACAATCCTGTTTGTAGGATTATTTTCTGTTTTATAATGCTGTTCTGTGAGCACCCCAACCTTAAGGTCACTGAATTGCTCATGAATATAATCAGCTGTTTTATTGGTATTTTCTAAATTTTTGAATTCTCTTGGGCTCAAGTCTATTGATAATTTTTTAACATGATCTTCTAGTTTTTGAACAGCAAGTTGAGAAACTGATTGCTGAGATTTTCTAAAGTCAGGTTGAGATATAAAAAACCATAGAAACAAATAAACTAGCGAAAAAATACCAAGAATTTTAACGATGGAATATCTGTTCATAGATTGAATCTACTGTTTCAAGAAAAAGAGGTAAAGCTAGAAAAAAAAGAGATGGGGTTGAAAAAAGAGATGGGGTTGAACCCGAAAGTGCCAGACTAAAGCTAGATACCTGGCACCGTGGTCCACGAGACCTAAAATTTAGCGCCATCATTTTTAAGAATGCCTGGCGCTTTCATCTACAAAAGTTTAATCCAGATGTGAGTTTTCATGAAAAAGATACTGCAACCTACCTTCTGAATTCAGAAACATGTTTTTATTTAATTTTCTATCAATTGTCATTTTCCACGGCGCTAAAATGTTAAATCTTTTGTTGTATGAATTTTTAAAAAAATCCTGCAAGATGTTTTTAACCATACCCTTTTTTGCAACTACTTTTTCGAAAGTTTCATAGCTCAATTCATCGTAATGAGTTCCCTTCTCTACATGAACCCAATAAACACCTTCGGTTTGAGAAAAACTAAATTGAAGAAAAGCTGTCTTTGATTCAATTTTATTTCTAACAAGGTATTGATGTAAGCGACGGTGTCCCTTGATAAATTTCTGAACAGGAAAAGACAAACTCGACTTTGTTGAAACAAATTGCTTATTAAAAAACTCTTTAGATTCACGAGATTCACGAGACTCAACAAACTCTACTGTTTTATTGCTTGGTGCAAAGGGATCAATCGGAGCATTAGAAAGCATTTCTCCCGAAATTCTTGCTTTTTGACCGCCTTCTTGCAGACTACTCTCAACTACAAATTTAGCTGTCCAAGCATAATTTAACTGCCTTTGAACTGTTCCGTCTTTTAACTGCTTGAGAAAAAAACCAAAGTGAGATTGTTCCGAAGAGAAGGCATCGTTTGGAAAGTCATCTCCAATGACTGTCTTTAAACTCAAAGACAAATCTGTCGAATCATAGTTTTTAAATAAAGTTCCAATAATCTCCCGAACTCTTGAAGACCTATTTTTAATTTTTTGAGGGTTCGCTAATGAGTAAAGGGCTTCATGAAGAATGGTGGCTATTTTATTTTCAGAATTTATAAGACCAGACATCCAAATATTTTTATTTAAATAGACACTTTTATTTCTTCTTACTGCAAGCTGAACAATTCTAGTATCCTCAAATTCATGAACAAAATCTTCGTCCTCAACATTGATCAATGAAAAAGGTGCCAAAAACCAATTGTGCATCTCAATAGCAACCATGAGAGAATAAGCAAAAAGTGGATTGACAGAATAAACAACTGAAATGATTTCACGAAACTGATCAAGATCCACATCGAGGTCTTTAAGCTTTGACTCTGCAATCTTTTCAAAATGAGCTGGAACGCTCAACTCATTCTCTTCTATGCCTAATAAATGCGTGTTGCTCTCGACGAGATCCAATAAATAAATATTGCCATCATCCAACTGAACACCATCCCCTCCGGCACTACTTTCACCTCCTGCAAAAAGCATCGAGGTCACGAAACTTAGTGTGAGTAATAAATATTTTAAATTAGTTTTCATTTTTATTTTTCCTTTCTGATCAAAAGCAAAGGTGTTTAATGCAATGCAGTATACCCTCTTGATCTATTTTTGTACATTAGAAAGTATTCCCTAAAAAAGATAGATTATTTTAATTAATAATTACGTATTTTTGGTATATAAAGTACCAATATGAACCTCTCCGTTTTTAATTCAGATAGTTACAGAAACTTTATTATTAAAAAAATTGAAGAAAATAGTCGAAACACTAAAGGAATCAGAAGCTCTCTAGCGAAATACTTAGGAATTCAAAGCTCATATTTATCGAGAACCCTTAAAGGAGACGCCAACCTCAACCAAGAACAGATTCAAAAAACTGCTTTATTTTTCAACTTGGACAAAGAAGAAAGCCGATGCCTCCTGATTCTTTTACTCAGAGACCGAGCTGGCAGCACAGAGCTTAAGGAAATGCTCAACGAAATGCTTCGTGAGCTTAAAGAAAAAAACTTGGAAATAAAAAATAAATTCAAACGAATTGATACCCTTCATGAATCCATTCAAAAAACCTACTACAGCAAATGGATTTACTCTGCCTTACATGTCGCGGTATCCATTCCTTCCCTCAGAAGTATTGAGCAACTTGCACAACACTTTCTGCTTAAGAAAAAAGTAGTCATTGAAGCCATGTCCTTTTTAGAAAAATCTGGCCTCGTCATGAAAAGTGATCAATCCTACTCAATGAGTAAAAAAAGCATTCATCTCTCTGGAGATAATCCCCTCTCGACAAGCCACCACTCAAACTGGAGACAACAAAGCCTGAACGCACTACAAAGCAGCGAAGGGAAAGGGCAACACTACTCAAGCACCTTTTCTCTGAGCCATAAGGACAGCATAAAAATTCGCCACATGATTATAGAATTTTTAGCTAATACGAAAAAAATAATTGCCCCTTCACGAGAGGAAACGATCTACCATCTCGGTATTGACTTTTTTGAGTTATAAGAGAGAAACTAACACTTAGAATTGCAGTTAATCATTAGTAACATTGGGAAGAGTTTCTTCAAGCATCTTCAATAAATCTTTTTTACTAAGCTTTGTTTCGTTAGGACTTCCGTCTTCATTTTTTTCTTTTTCATAAAGGTCAACAAATTTTTTGTAAGTCTTAGCTTTGAAAACATTTTTAGAAGCAGCTCCACCTATCGGTCTTTTGGATGGAAGTTGTTTTTGAAAAACAAAATCAACCCTCGAAACACCCAATTTCTTTAACTTATTTTCACTTGTAAATGTTTTGACAAAACTTTCAAAGGCTTTTCGAGGAAGGTAGCGTGCAGAGTCATGAGCAGCTGCATAGCTTAGATTTGAAATTTCTTCTCCAAAAAGTTTAAAAATTAAGCCAGGAACAGCTTTAATATAGTTATCTTCTTGATTATAGATTCCCTTTATTCCAGCTTTTTTTAATGCGTTTACTGCAACATTAGTGCAATTATATTTTCCAGAGACTTTCATATCTGAAACTCGAAAGTCATGAAGGCCCTTTTCCGTTTCACGCCTATAACGCAAGAGTTTTTCTTCAGAAAGTCCGTAAACAATAAGTGTATAGGTTGGGCGATACAACGATTGCCCTTGAGTAATATGTGAGAAATAACTCACCAAGGACATGTGTCCAGATAAAATGTCTTTATCGTTATCACTCGCATAAAGACTGGACATGTCGCCAGACAAATAGAGGTCGTCCTGAACAATGCCCATCCCGGCTGCAAAATGCCCGTTAACAGCGCCAAAAGTATCTCCCTGTCTCCCTGACAAGCTGATCAACAATGCTGCGTCTCCAGGCCGAACACCTTCATGATGTTTTTCCTCAAATATTGTCGTCCTGAACGATGGCATTCTTCCTTGTGAATTAGCATCTTGAGGCATGACTTCATTAATAAAATATTGAGTTCCATACTTTTCTATAGCTTCATCCAAAAGCGGATAAACGCGAGAAGCATTGGCGCTCAACAACTCCTCTTCCAACAAAGAATAAATAACAAAAACACCATTCTGATCATAATCACCTTCTAAAATGAGATTTTTATTGAGATATGAGTTTTGAGCAATTTTATCGAGGTGATGTCCTTTAACAACTTTTGAATAACCAAATTGCACAGGAGTGTTCTTAACTTTTAATTTTCCATTTTTCGTCTTTACAAGCTTTCCCCTTAAAAGACTAGCTCCACCCAAAGTCGCTGGAGTTTTAGAAAGCCTAAAAACCGTGAGACCATCGCGAAGCCCCGAAACGAAGTCACCCTCCAAACGAAAGACGTAGGCCTTTTTATCGCTTCGTTTAATAATATTATCTAGAACTAATGACGATAAGGTCTTGAGTATTTCTTTATTGGCATCAATTTTTATTTTGACTCCTTTTTCAGAATGAATATGAAATGATTTATTGTGAGAATTATTATCAAGATGACTATCAAGTTGAATGTTTCCCCTTAAAACTTCCGCAGAAATCAGAAAAGGCATGAAACAAGAAAGGGCAATTCCTAAAAAAAACTTTTTTTCTCTCATATTAATCGTGGATTCTATCAGCAATGCAACAAATTTTAAATAACAATTTGCGCAGCTCCCGCTTAAAGCAGGAATAAACTTTAATCCTCCGAAATAAGAGAGAAAATTTTATTAATAAGGCTTTTTTCTTTTGGTTTTTCTAAATCTTCTCTCATCAATTCTTTTGATTTTTCTTTTAATTTTTTAAAGTCTCGCTTAAGATTTTTAGACAATTGCTCCCCAATTGAATCCTGTTTCTTTGGCGTCTGTTCAGCCCCCTCCCTGGGATCTTCTTTACTCTTGGCTGCTTTCGTTTCTGGCACCACTTTTTGAGACTTCACCTTAGTAAGCGCTCTGTCATGATAATAAGTCACAGTTCCTTTGATGAGCTTTCCGTTATCGAAACTTCCTTTTTCTACTTTACGAAATTTGTAATAGTGTGCGATTCCATCTCCAATTAGATATGGATTAGAATCTATACCAAGAATCTTTCCTTCAAGATGAGTCGTCAATTTTGAGTTGTCATAGTGCCTATATTCATACTGAGACTCTCTTCCGTCTTTGTGATGATATAAAATCATTGAGCCATCTAGAATCTGATCCAATTCTTTAAACTTCCCTCGAGAAGATTTGACTAACTTTTCATCTGACGAAGTTAAAAGGTAATGATCGACACTTCCTTCAACAAATTTTCCATTTGCAAAAGTACCTTTAGCTTTGATTTTAAAGCGACGAGAATCTTGCTGATATAAAACGGTTAAAAAACCAGATCCATCTTCAACACCTTCTTTGTTCGCACTCCCATGATATAAACGAATCGTTTTACCATTTTCAACGTCTGAAATAACTGAATCCGCACCATTGATCTTAAAATGCTTTCCGCTGAAAAAGCCCTCTTCATTTCTTTTTCCAATTTTCCAATTTTTGGCCTCTCCAGAATTTTTTGAATACTCTTCATAAGAAATTTTTCCTTTTTCTCCTTTCACAATAAGTTGAGCTCCGAACAGAGATCTTAAAAAGTCAATTCCTTCATTTTCTTTTTGTGTTTTCGATAAAGGGAAAATAGCATTAATAAAATTTAGATTGTTTTCTTTTTTATATGGAAACATCACCCTTTTTAATTCTTGAGCCTGAAGCCAATAATAACCCTCTTGAGCCCATTTTTCGCCGTGCGAATTTCTAACAAGCAACTCACATTTTCCACTAATCTGCGATTTTCTTTTTCCAACAATAGACATCGCATGCGCACCGCACCTGTCCCCCTTCCTCAACTCACTCTTTCCTGTTTCACGAAAAGACTCCAAAGACCGAAAGCAAAGCCCAACGGCAACAGAAGCCCTCTGATTTAATGAATACAATATATGTTTTAAATTAAAATCCAAGGAGTCATCTCGATCAATATCTTGAACTCTGAAAAGGTTATAAGGCTTAATTGTAGCTGATTTACTTTTTTTCCAAGGGTTTTCTTTGTTTTTTAACTCTGAAAATGGAAGAGCTATTTGCGATAAAAAACCATTTTGATTTCTTGGAATTGCAAATCTCAAAAAATCGTCCTCTTTAACCGGTCTAGAAGCTTCTAAAAAGCGCTCATATGCTTCTTCATAATAAATTGTTTTTAAATGCATTTTATAGAGATCAGACTCCAATTGAAAAACTTGTCGAGAGAATCTTTGATTGTTAATTTTATTTTGATAAAAACGTATTGCTTCAGCTTTCCAGGCTTGATTGTATTCAAAAAAACTTGGGTCAAAAGGAAGCTCTTCCTCAAGAGCCACTTTCCCACCGTGTCTTAAATTTGAAAATAAAAGCCTTTCATTGACCCCTTTATTGAGAGGAAAGTGCCCTGGAGCTGACTTATTTCCCATTGATGAGATTTCAATGATAGAAGGATACTCATCAAAACCAAAATTGATTTTATGATACGCATATAAGACATCAGCAGTCGTGTAGGCCGCACACCATGGAGAGTTTTTCTGATTGCGAACCGGTGGAAGAGACTCCCTTAAATCTACAGTGTCTTCACACAATTCATCGACTGAGGATTCTTTCACTTCAAAATTCAGCCAAGGCGTTGCTTTTCTCTCAAGAAGCGACCAGTCTGCATCAGCCTGTAGGTGGAACACTGAAAGCAGCAAACTCAAAAAACTTATAGCAATCATAGATTTTTTCATACGCCATATCATTATAGTAGATAGCTGTAGTTGAAGGTAGAGCGATGACGCTCCCTAGAAGGCTAAAAGTGACAATCTTTGTCAAAGAGCCCCTTGTTTTCTACAAATTCAATCCACTTTTAAGTAAAGCTAATTTTTAACCAGTTCAGCGTAAAGATCGGGTCTTCGATCGCGGAAGAAGCCAAAGGCGGCTCTGTATTCTTTAATGACATCAAAATCGAAGTCTTGAAAAAGAAGGCCCTCTTCTTGATTGAGCTCTTGAATGACTTTTCCGCTGTGGTCCGCTACAAAACTGGTGCCGTAAAAATTAATTTTAGATTCTTGGCCAACTCTATTTGCCGCTAGAACAGGAACGGCGTTTGCTACCGCATGGCCGAGCATAACTGTTCGCCAGGAATGTCGCGTATCGAGGCCATTGTCTTGAGGCTCTGTCCCTATAGCAGTTGGATACAAAAGAAACTCGGCTCCTTGAAGCGCTAGAATACGTGCTGTTTCTGGAAACCATTGATCCCAACAAATGCCCACTCCAAAAGAAACGCCTTCAATGGACCACACCTTAAAACCAGTATTTCCAGGTTTAAAAAAGAATTTTTCTTCATAGCCTGGGCCATCGGGAATATGTGACTTTCGATAGACTTTACTCAGCTCTCCATTCTTCTGAATATGCAGAACACTGTTGTAATAATGCGGTCCTTCTTTTTCGAAGAAAGAAAAAATAATGGAAATGTTATTTTTACGAGCACACTCTGCAAAGTCTTTGACAATAATGGAATCATTTTTTTCGATGGCTTGGTGAAAAAACTTTTCATTTTCTTCTGAACAAAAATAATGTCCAAGAAAAAGTTCTGGCAGCAAAATGAGATCGGCTTTTCCTTTCGATGCTTGCTCAATATAAGTAAAAGCTTTTTTAACGTTGTCGGCTCTCGATTTTTCCATTGAGAACTGAGTCAATGCAATCTTTAATTTTCTCACGAATTAGTTATCGCCTATAAAATTAGGAATTTCAACACTCATGCAATGCAAAGAGCCTCCGCCACCTTCTGTAATATTTCTTGAAGGACAAGGAAGAATCACGGCACCTGCAAACACTTTTTGAAATACTGCGATGGCTTTTTCGTCAAAGACTGCTTCATTAAAAACAGGAAGAAAAACAACTCCATTAAAAAAGACATAATTCAAATAACTCAGCGGCAAAACCTCACCTGAACTGTCTCGTTCATCTGGCAGCTCAATAAAATGAACTTCATAATTACTTGGCAATTTTTCTTTCAACTCTTCACAAACAAAATACTGAGGGTGTCCTTGAGGAGCAGAGGCAGCTAAAAGAGTCTTTCCATGAACCCTCAGAAGGTTATCGACGTGACCGTCAGTATGGTCACCAAGGAGTCCTCGCTCAAAAAAGTGACCGTCTTTGATTCCAAGTTCTTGAAAAAATTTCTCAAGTTCTTCTTTCTCTAGATTCGGGTTTCGATTCTTATTGAGAACGGCTTCACAAGTACTAAAAACTTCAAAATTTTTCCCGAACTCAAAAGCTCCTCCTTCTAATATAAATTTCGTCCAATGAGAGGGCATCGGAAAGCGCTTAAGAATTTCATGATAAAAAATGCTGTCTTTATTGAGCTGAAACTTATTTCCATAGCTATTGAAGTCAAAACACAAAGCCTGCATTTTTTCTTTTTTTAAAAAAAATTTTGGAGAAAGGTCACGAAGCCAAATATCGCTATAAGTTAACTCTAGCAGCTCATATCTTATATTATCAAATTGATTAAAAAAGTCCTTAAGCTCTTGAGTCGCCGACGGAGGCACGAAACAAATTAGTTTTTCTTGGGTGTTCTCAATAAATTTTTGCACAAAAAAGAGGAACTCGCTTTGAGCAGCTTTAAGAAAGCCCCCCCACTCTGAAGAGTCATGAGGATAGGCGACAATAAGAGCCTGCTTTTCAAAGGAATCATCAACAAAGGTATTCTCAAATTTCATGAATTTTTAGAAATTCTGATCACTGATTCTTTTCTCAAATGCACCAGATTCATTAAAATTTCTAAATCAGAATAAGGACAGTAGTCAAAAACACTAGAAACTTTTTGGTATTCCACAACATGCGATAAAATACTATGCTCCCTGTAGGTCCAAGCTTTTTTATTCAAAACCCCTTTTGGCGTCGGAATAATGTGCCAAGCTCTCAGAGGCATCATTTGGTACAAGGCCTTCCATCGAGGCAACCAAATTTGAAAACTTCTTTCCAGTTCTCTATAGTCAATTCTCATTCCAGATGAGCCAATGAGAGCTCTCTTCGCTTTATTAAATTTCCAAGTCATTTCATTCAGAGCAAAGATGCGAAGTAAGGCTTTCATTCCACGAACTGCGCCTATATAGGCATCGACCACAAATCCATTTTCCAAGTAGATAAAAGCTCTGTGACTTGAAGATATTAAAGAGACTTCCCCGCTTTGTGCCTCAAGCATCATTTGCCGCAGGAGAAAGTAAATATTATCCTGCCCCTCTGTCTGAAAAGACTTGAAGTCATTTTTTGAAAAATTATAAAGACTCAACAAGCGCCGAGACTCTTCGTCGGCCTCAATAGTAAACTGATAGCTTTCAATTTGAAGCTCGTCGCCAACACACAACTTCATTCTGTTACCATTGAAGTTCCAACTGAGTTCTTCAACCAAGTTTCTGAGTGTCCAGTGTCCATCGACAAATTGAAAATAAAACAATTCTCGGTTTCCCGAAAGAGGCAGTCTAAATTCAGATTGACTTTTTAATTCCCCTACTGAAAAAATTTTTTTTGAATTTTCATTGAGAAAAAATTCTTTTTCCCCCGACCAAGAATCTGGTGGATTGACCCAATGAAGCGTTTTTGCCTTTTGAGAGGAATGGTAAATCACAGACCTTAATTGACTCAAGAGATGTTTATTGTCGATGCTCTCATCGAGAATCGGAAAAATAGCCATTATTCGTTTAAAAACTCCGTCAAAACGGTAAGCATTCCAGAAAAAAATACTAAAAAGCGGAAAACTAGAAATTCGCTTCATAAAGGTTTCTGAACAACTTGGTATGCAAAAAAGTAAATTCAAATGGGAGATCTCTTCAAGCAATTCAACTGAGAGGTCAGATTCATTTCTTAAAAAATATATTCCAAAATCTGCCTCTGATAATCTTCTTTTTGTGAGCTTTCCTTCGTGCTGATGTTGAAAATCAAATTCATAATGAAGAGTTTCTTCATCTTGAACAAAAGAAATGAAACTATTGGCATCTTCTACTGAACCAAAGAGGACTATTTTTCTAAATTTGCTATGGCTATTTTCTTTGAACATTCGTCTCGATTCTATGCTTTTTCAGTTTCTAAAGAAGAAGGTCCACTTTCCAATGCTTTTCTTTCTTGAATGGCTAAGGAAACTGCAGAGAACTCTTGAGCACCAACAATTTCTTTTGCTAACACTGGAGAAGGCACCGAATAGGGCAAAAGAAATTTTTGCTTCAACCTTACAATTCTTTTTTCAGATGCCTCTAAATTTTTAGAGTCAATGGCACCATCGTCAAAAGCTTTGAGAAGCTTTGGCATAATTTCTAATAACTCCAAAGTCGAGTGACAAACAAGAAGGTGATCACAACCCGCTTGAATGGACTTTAAAACGGATTCCTCTAAACTAAAGTCATTAGCTAAAGCTCCCATTTCCAGGTCATCAGTAAAAATAAGCTTGTCTTCACAGCGCAGATCTTCACGCAAAAGCTTCAGCATTTTTTGAGAAAAAGTTGAAATATTTTGATCATCAACACTCTGACAAAGAACATGTGCCAGCATCATTCCATCTAGCCGCGCTCGAATAGTTTTTTTAAACGAATACCAATGCTCAGATTCAAGCTCCTTAAGACTCAACGAACATGTTGGAAGCTCATCGTGAGAATCGACATTCAAAGCTCCGTGTCCCGGAAAGTGTTTTCCAACACTCAGAACTCCGCCTCGCTGTAACCCTCTCGCCATGGCGGCTCCAAGACTCGCCACAATACTTTTATCGGTGTGAAAAATTCTATCGCCCAATGCTGGTGCCTCAAAAGAGCTCGCTACGTCTAAAACTGGAGCAAAATTCACATTAACACCAACCGCTAAAAGTTCTTTAGCCATGGTGTAACCCGCTTCAAAGGATGTTTTGGGTGAATTGAGCTCCCCCCATTCTTTGGCTGGAGGAAACTGAGTGAACGGCTTGCCTAATCGTTGAACCCGCCCTCCTTCATGATCAATACTCACCCAGGCTGGCAAAGAGTCTAAGGAGTTTTTCATAACTAAAGACTGAATCTTTTCTATGAGTTTAGCGAGTTGATCAATATTATCATAGTTTCTTTTAAAAAGAACGATACCTCCAGGAGCAAGCTTCTCTAAACATTCAATTTCTTCAGAATTTAATTCTAGGCCTTGAATACCCAAAATGAAGCGCTGACCCAAAGTTCTTAAAAGATCAACATGATTCATATACTTTTAGTTTATAAATTCAAGGAGCAGAGAACAACTTTCTTTTCCAGTATTTCTGCTGAAACTCGTCAAATAACTTTCACTTGATCCTTGAAACTAGAGTGCACAGACTCACAGTGCTCTTGATGGTATGAGTAGAGGACTGCGTTTTGAGCTTCAATAGATCTTTCTTTGCCTGAAAAATCTGATTTTTTTAGAGAAATAAAAACATTTTCTTCGATCGACAACAGTACATTATTTTTACTTTTCTCTGAAAAAAGTAGTAATGAGGGCCCGCTCACTTGAGAATCAGGATGAAAAGAATCCAGACTTAAGTTTGACCAAACATTTTCTTTGACTTCTTCTAAGTGAAGATGCCTTTTCTTTAAAATTTTTAACCAATAATCACGGAAACAATGATTAAAAATATATCGCTGTGCCTCCAGCAAAAACTCTTCATTGGTCATGTCGAACCAAAAAGAAGACTTCTTTTCAGAATCGGAAAAAAAACGACAAGCGATAAACTTTGAATCATGATCAATTAAAGGCCTATAAATTCCATTAAAAAGATCCACTTCTTTCACTGGAGCAGAAAGAGAAACTAATTTAAAAAGATCTTTTCGACATAAAAAATGAACGCCTAAAAAATGAACTCGCTCCTCCTCGACACTGAGACTTTCTTTGTCCAGACCAAGCCATTGATCATTCGTTTTTGAAATCACTAATTTTTTATATTTTTCTAAAAAATTTTTTCTTGAAGAAACCGCTAAAGTGCTTTGATTTTCAGAAAGAATGAGGGGTTTCATATTGAAAGAAGCTAAAGTGTCGCTATTTTGCAACAATAGACCTCGTGAAGAAGCGATCCAATCTTCATTTTCAGAAATGATTTTTAAAATGGCTCCCCCCGTTCCTAGTATTTTTTCTTCAAATGAAATGCGAAATTCAATTTCAGGAAAAAAAGATTTCCACTCATCGACACTTTTGATGATTTCATTCGATAAATAATGGGTGTTAACCACAATTTTTTTAACACCAATGTCCTGAAAGCTCTCAATAGCATGAAAGAGTGGCTCCAGTCCTGCCACGGGAATTAACGGCTTCGGACAAACGAGTGTGCTTGGCCTCAAGCGACTTCCAAAACCTGCAGCTAAAAGAACCCCGACGACGTCACGCTTCATAGTCAATTTGCTCTAGAAACTCACGGAGTTTGAAATCTTCATCTTGAAGTTTTTTGAGTCGTTCTAAGTCGTGAAGGGCTTCCACGGCTGAATTTAAGGCTGGACGAATATACTCTAAGAAATTTTTATTATTTTTCTCAACATGAATCGCAGCAAAGCTTCCCACCACTTTCAGCATTCGCTGAACTCTCATTCGACAAAGCTCTTCTTTAAAGTCACCAATGTTTTCGAAGTAAGCACATTGTTCCTTCGAAAACTCATTTTTATACTCGAGCATGACCGCTAAAAAACTTTTCAAATAAACTTCAATTTGAGATTTTTCCAATTTTAAATAAGGGTCCCACAAAAAAGATACCAAATCGTAAGTGATAGGCCCCCAGCGAGCGTCTTGAAAATCAATAACGACGGGATGACCATTTTTCAAAAGAATATTGCGACTGTGGTAATCTCTATGACAAAAGAAAAAAGCTCTTTGTGCCAGAAAAGCGTTATTAGGACGACACCATTCAAGAAAACTGTTTCCGTCTTTTCTCAAAGTCTGAGTAATAAAATATTTGTGACAATATTTCATTTCTGCTTCGTATTTTGCTTCATCAAAACTCAAAGAGAAGTTCGGGCATTGTTTCGACAGCTTTTGAGCATCTCTTTTTTTGTCATAACTTTGCATGAGATGAATCAAATATTCTAAAGAGCTTTCTATGTGGGAAACTCGAGGGTCCGATTGTAAAAATATTTTTCCCAAATCCTCCATCAAAATCCAAGATCTTTCTTTACTATGGGCATAAATCTTTGGCACCTTCACTCTAGCGCTTCTAAAGGCGGCCTGCGTCTTCAAAAATGAATCAAAAATTGCTTCCGGCGCCTCCCCAAAACTATGTTGAAGAACAAAAGAACGATCTTTTAAAAAAATGCGGTAATATTGACGCTCTGAAAACTCAGGAGTGATTTTTTGAATACCTTGAACGTTGTTATTGAGTTCATTTTCTTTTAAAAATTCTTTTACTTCAGATTTGATTAAAGCTTGTTCAGGCACGTGATCAATATTTGGCGTCATGAAACTTTCTCCTTAAAAATTGTAGCGTTACCCTTATAAATGTAACATTGAATAAGGGACTTTAATATGAGAGATGTCAAAAATATAAGAATTTGTTTTTTACTTTTACTTGTTTTCACGACACAACTTTTTGCGAATTCAAAAAATTTCACTTCAAAAAAACATCAAAAGAATCTAGAAACCCAGTTTTTGCAAAAAATTCCTGAAAAATTTAACATTCTGTCTCAAAGTTTTGTAAAAATTGACAACCAAAAAGAGGGCTCTCTTCAAAAAACCTTTGTGGATTTGCTCAACCCTCACACGAACAGCTTAAAAAACAAAGAAAAACTATTACGTGAGCTGCAGAAAAAACAACAAAAAACAAAAATCGATTCACTCGTGAGCTCAAAATCTCCCATTCAAGACTGGAGTCCAAAGAAAACAAATTCCCAGCGCGCAGCTTTACACATTATTGACGAATCCCTTTACTCCGATGGATTCATTGCCCCATTGAAGAAAGTGAATGTTTACTGGATTCATCCGCACAGCCAACTCAAAAGCCTCAGTAATAAAAAAGGTTACGCAGTAGCACCCTACGCTCATAGTATGATCCTGCGCTACATCGTTTCAGCTCCGGGCTATCTTCCGGCGCTAGGTTACGCCATTCAAGGAGAAATCAGCCCCGTCTTGCTTTATCGAGAAGAAAAATTGAGCACTATTTTAAAAACTTTAAATTATCCGGTTAAAAGTTCTAAAAGTATTGTCATTGGCAAGATTCTTGATGAAAACTACCGAGGCATTCCCGAAATTTCTATTCTCACACGGCACTCTGGCAACACTCAAACTAATTACAGCTTGGGAGCTTTTGGAATTTTCAACAACTCTTCAACGAAAACTGGAAAAATGGGCGACTTCATTCTCAACCTTAACAAAGAATCAACTTTAAACATTTCGCTTCATAAAAGCGACGAATACCTTCCAGGCTTTTCATTCAATACTATTGGCCTTCAGGGAGTCTTCACAACAACCTTACAAATTGGTGAAGAAGTCCACCTTGCCAGCAATCTCGTCGACTCCATGAGTTTTGAAAAAGCCCACGAAGGCAGTTTCATCAAGTTTTTACAACAACAAGATGTCTATACTCCAAACTCTGATGGAATCGTTGAGCTGGAACCAGTTTTTGTTAAAAACGCTTTTGACGTCTACGAAACTCATGCGAAAAGCTATCAAACAACTCTTCTCACGGCGACTCACAATGAAGACAATTTCCCAAATTACATCACGCTCTACACTGAAGAACAATTAGACAAAGTTCTCGACCCTTACCTTGAAGATACAGATTTTTTAAAGGGAATTGTCATTGGACACCTGAGCCACAAAAAATACCACAAAGAATACGCGGTAAAAGTATTTAACAACTACGGTCAAGAACTTATAGATGTCGACATTATTTATTTTGATGAAAACAACCTTGCTAACATTGAACTGGAAGAAACCGATGCGCATTTTCAAAACTTTTCTATACTCGGCTTAAGAAGTGGCGAATATCATGCACTCATTATTGACCCTGATACCCAGAGAGGTGTCTCCATCCAAAGTTTCAGAACGCAAGCCGGTGCCGTCACCCAATTAGAATTTTAAAAGTTCACTTTCTTTTTCAATTTTAGTGAAGCCTTTGAGAACAGAAAGTCCCGCCAAAATGCCTTTTCTCATAATCGTTTCGGTATGTTTCGGTTTCAAACTAAAGTGAGGCAGGAAAAACATTTCCTTGTCGGATGAACGGGGGTGAATGTAAATATAATCTAAATTTTCTTTAATCCCAAAACGATCTTCAACATGAGCAATAAACTCATCTTTTAAAGCTGACGAAATCTCTTTTTCATCAAAAAACTTATGAATACTATTCACAAGTGCTTTTTCTTTTTTTCTATAAGCCCGCGCCTGGCGAATCTGACTTTCTAAGGCTTGGTAGAGCCCTTGAATGCAAACTGCTTGCAAGCCTCGATCTGCCACCGAACCACTTTCACTGCGCATTCTTAAAGGCTGGTGAGTATAGCTACAAATGACCAGGTCACAATGAGTGTCTTCACCAACGTGAGAACTCAAAGGTTCACGCATTTCACCATCAAAAAAGAACTTGTTTTTACCTTCTATTTGAATAGATTGGGGGTGATAAAATGGCGGCATCGACATGCTGACAGAGCACGCGTCGCTGATGCTCACATCATTTCTATATTCAAGATATTTTCCTTGATGAGCCTTTTTTCCAAAAATAACTTTTTTATAGTCATCTACCTCAGTAGCCACAATAAATAGTTCAGCAGCGAGATCGTCAAATTTATTGTATTCAATAATATGTTTTTCCAAATAATTTCGAATACCGTCTGTACTAAAAGGACTTGCTACAGAATTCTTAGTGAACAAGGTGCTCAAGTAAGACTGCACGTTAAGAACCTTGCGAGCAACCGATGAAATTTTACTGTTAAAGAGCTCTCGATACCTCAAAGGAGGTAAACTTGTGGCACTTTTAAAGTCTTCCCGGTAAGAACCGAGTAAATCTTCAATTTGCTTTCCTTGAGCCAAGAAAGTCCCCACAAAAGTTCCTGCCGAAGCTCCAACATAAACCGAAATGACCGGTTTCTTTTCTTTCTTTAAATCATAGAGCGGAGCATCTCGATGCCCACCTTGAAACAAAAAGCCAGATTTTTTCAACGCATAAGCGACTCCAGAATGAAACGCCGCTGCTTTGACACCCCCACCACTGGCGATAAAGGCAATTTTTTTCTTATCTTTGAGCCGAATTACTGCCATCTCATTAATTATACTACTATAAAGCCCCGAATACTTGAAAGTTTTTGAAATTCATTGGAAACTAAAGAAAGATCCTTATGAATGACTGGCTAGACTTAAACGATTTTTCAAGTAAATACGGAGTTTCTCAATCAACTCTCAGAAGAAGAATTCGCGCAAAAAGTATTCAATTCAAGTTAGTCAAAGGGAAGTATTATTTATTCGACTCTGAAGAAACCATACAAAAAGCCCCTCTCTTTAGCCGTGGAAAAAACCCCACGAAGAAAAAAAATACGCAGCGAATTACTCAGAAAGCTGACGATTCAGATTCATCATCAAAACAAGAAACAAAAACAGTGAGCACAGCGACTTATCAGAAAATTCTTAATGAAAATTTAAAACTTAAAAAAGAACTGGCCGAATTAGAAACTTTTGCCAATGCTCTTGAAGCCGAACTTGAGCGACAATTGACGCCCTAATGTCCGATACAAAAACTCTATATTCTGAAATACAAAAAAACTACCAAGAGGGAAAACTTGGAAAGAGTCTCGTTCAACTCGATCAGCTTATTTTCACCCAACGCTGGACACCTGAACTCCGACAATTACAAAAAAAAATTGAAAAAGAAGTGAAGATTGGGCTCGGAAAAAAAACCAGCACTTTCTCAGATTTTTCTTACCAACTCAGTAGTTACATTCGCCCTTATGAGTTTTATTTTTTTGGAGCCCTGAGCCTCATTCTTTTTCTCATCTTCAAAGAACTCAAGAAACTAAAAAAGCCTTTTCAGTGGAGCCTACTCACGATGAGCTTTGGCTGCTTTCTCTTTGGAACCATCACTCACTTTACTAAAGATATTTCTATTTTAGCGCAAGAAGCCAACCTCTATTCACTGCCTCTAAAAAGCACCGACCCAATTCGCACCCTTCCCGAAGGAACTCGTTTTAGCATTCTAAAGAAAAAGAAAAACTTTCTAGAAATTGAAAGAGAAAATTCTTTTAAAGGCTGGATTGAAATTAAAGAGGCAAATAAGAACGAAAAGTCTCTTGAAGCTTTATAAAAAGCTCTGTAGCTTCTGCATTCTTTTCAAAGCGTTTTGCTCCATCAACGATAGCAGCTACTAACTGAAGTTCACGAGTGGTTGAAGTCAGAAACACAGAATCAGCTTTCAACAAGGCATCCAAGCCCTGAAGCTTTTCCTGAACTTCAATACCTAGCTTTTGAGCTGACAATAAAACAAAGTGCCTGGTAATTCCCGCAAGACAACCTGATTCAAGCGGAGGCGTGATCAGGCGATCACCATGAAAATAAAAAAGATTAGTTCCCGTTCCCTCACAAAGAAAGCCGTGCGTATTCAAAAACAACGATTCACTAGAGCCTTCTTCATGGGCAAGAAAAAGTGCTTTTACATTTTCAGCATAACTCGTCGTTTTCAATCCAACGAGAGCTCCTCTCTCATTTCGCGTCCATGGGATTAAAGACAACTGAGTTGCCTCACCCGTTGGCGGATTCAAACTCACCATGGCCATGCAAATATTTGCGGTTGAGTCTTTCAAAATATTTGAACCTAGGTTGGATTCACCACCAGTCACATACAGGCGTAGCTTTGCAAAAGGGACTTCTTTGAGCTTATTTTTTTCAGCTAATGCGAAAAAATTACTTTTCAATGAACTTTCTTGCTCCTGAGTCAGAGGAACATGAACCCCTCGAAGCCCTTGACGAAGGCGCTCAATGTGCTCAACCCACGCAAATGGCTGCCCATGGTAAACTGCGATGGTCTCAAAGACTCCATGACCCGCTACAAGGCCATGGTCAAAAATAGAAATCTTCTGAGAAGAGCGATCACCAAGAACGCCATTCAAAGAAACAAATGGAAGGCACTTCGCTGTCATAAAACTTTAATTTAATTAACTTAAAAAATAATTCCAACCAGTAGCTCCAAAGCTTCTGAATACTGATAGGGGTTTGAAGTGTTTTTTTCACGATCTCGAAAACCTCTTCGATAGCGAAGATCAGCCGTCAGAGTTGGCAAAATGGGCAAATCAACATCGACACCAAAATTGACAACAATTTCATTATCACTACGAGTTAAAGTTGTTCCAAAATCGGCAAAGTTTTTAGGTTTGTTGACACCAGTCGTATAAATCAGACCAGCACCAAAACGAAGGTCAATCACGGGAAGGTCTTTTTGAAAGTAAAAGATTAAGGGCACATCCATATGGCTTAAAGCCGAGTCCATTGAATTAAACTCAAACTCACTTCGAGTCAGGTAAGCACCAGTTTCCAACCCAAAAGAAAAGAACTCAAATAGCAATGCCAAGCCAGCCGTGTAACTAGGTTTTTTTTCAGAATCAAAACCTTTTTGGTTCAACTCCCCCATATGCAAACCAGCCTTTGGCCCAAAATGAAAGCCTACAGGCCCCAATGCAGCTGCTTGAGCTTGAGAAAAAGTAAAAACAAAAAGAAAGGCGGATAAGGATAATAGTTTTTTCATCATGAAAAACATAGTCCTATTTTTTGAATTGACCAAGGAAAAGCTTGAGTGTGTTAGAATTTTCACCCCTAAGAAGTCACTCGAGCCCCAAAAAAGTAACTTCCGAGCCGCAAATATTGTGCATCAGCCTTCAGTGCTAACTCATAGTCGCCACTCATGCCCATATTCAGGGCAGCTCCCGGCAAGAGGCGGTCTCGCAATTCTTTAAGCAGTGAGAACTCGCTCGACACTTTCTCCTCGCTTGAATCAGAAGCAACCCCCATGAGACCTAAGCACTGCCCCTTCAGAGCTAAAAAAACTTCAGTTGCTAAAAAGCTCTCAAGCTCCGATGGCAAGAGTCCATTTTTATTGGCTTCTTTAGAAATATTCACTTGAATAAAAAACTGCACATTCTTCTTGGACTCAGCAATAATTTTCAACTCTTTTTCGCGACAAACGGAATGTAAGACATCACTCAATTCAAGGACTCTTTTTAATTTTCTAGACTGCAAGGCTCCTAAGAAATGCCACTCAACTTGAAGAGCCTGTTCTTGTGCCCAAGCGACTCTCTTTTCTAAAGCATCTAAATAGTTTTCACCGAGAACAGCTGTTGAATGAAATTTCTCTTCAAAATAACGACAATACTCCAGTAATTTTTCTTCTTCTTGCTTCTTAGAAACGGCAATGACTTTGATTTCTTTATTTTGAGCTCCACACTTTTCAACGGCGAACGAGAGCTGCTGAAACTTTTCGTCTAAGTGAAGCATGAAGCTACAGCCTTCTTTAATTTCTTCATAAAACTAAGTGCCGGAAAACCCATGACGTTCAGATAGGAGCCTTCAATGTTTTTTATAAAATGAAAAGATTCTTCCTGGATGCCATAAGCCCCTGCCTTATCGAGTGGTTTGGATCCTGCGACATAGTTTTTAATTTCTACAGGACTGAGCTTATGGAATTGAATCTTAGTTTTTTCAATTCCAAAAAACTCCTTTTCATGATGATTTTTTGAGTAAGCTCCAGCGTAAGCAGTGTGAACAAAATGAGTCTTCCCGCTAAGATTTTGTAGCATTTGACTGGCCTCAGACAAAGAGCCCGGCTTGCCAAAGACCTTTTGTCCCACCGCAACAACAGTATCGCCAACAATGACAAGCTGCTCCTGAGGCACTTTTTTAGACTTTAGAGACTTTAGAGACTTTAGAGACTCTTGAGCAAAGCGAAGTTTATAGAGAACACAGCCCTTTAAAAAGTCTTCCATGCTCCCAAAATCACCTCTTTGAGGCTCATCATAAGCGAGCTTTAAGAGCTTAAGTCTTTGAAAGTATGGCGCTAAAATCTCTTTTCGGCGGGGTGATGAGGAGGCTAAGTAAGTCTTGAATTTATATGGCATTTGTGTTATGATTCTATGCATCCAAAAGGATAATCCTTCTCTTTTGAAGGCTAGAGCTTTGTTTTGAATCTTTCAAGAATGGAAGTTTTAAAAATAAGACTCAGAAATTTTCGCTAAAACAAGGAGGTCTTAGTTTGGCATTTTTTAAAGTTGGTGACAACGCCGTTTATCCATCTCACGGAGTGGGAGTCGTTCGTGGAGTTCAAGTTAAAGAACTTGGCGACAAAAAGAAGTATTTTTACATACTTCAATTACTAGAAAACGGAAGCACAATTCTCATCCCAACCGACAAAGTCAGCGATGTTGGCCTTCGATCAATTATCGACAAAGAGGAAGTCTCAAAAGTTTACGACATTCTCAAGTCTGATGAAGTCATTAATGACGACCAGACCTGGAACCGAAGATACCGCGAATACATGGAAAAAATTAAAACGGGAAGCATTTATGAAATTGCCCACGTTTTAAGAGATCTCTACAAACTCAAATGCGACAAAGACCTGAGCTTTGGAGAGCGAAAAATGCTCGATACCGCCAAGAACCTTCTCGTTAAAGAACTTTCTTTAGCCAGAAAAACTGAAGAAGACATTATTGAAGCTGAGCTTCGAGAAATCTTTGAAGCCAAAGTAGACATCGAAGAAGTCGACGACATTTATTGAATCTTTTAAAGATGTTCTCAGTGCTCAAATTGAGAACATCTTTCTTGCTATAGTCTTTGATCTTATCTAACTTATATTTAAGCGAAATCATGAATATGAATAAAATTAGACTCCGTTTTGCACCTGCTCCAACTGGCGAACTTCACATGGGCAACATTCGAACTGCTTTCATTAATTGGTTGATTGCCAAAAAAATTGGAGGTGAGCTTGTTTTAAGAATTGATGACACCGATAAAAGCCGAAACAAAGAAGGCATTGTCGAAACCATTGAAAGAGACTTCAAATGGCTTGGCTTTGAACATTGTGAAAAACATTATCAATCTAAAAGAGAAGACAAATACGCCGAAGCCATTAACGTGCTCAAGAAAAACAATTGTCTTTATGAATGTTTCTGCTCCCCTAAGGAACTTGAAGACGAGCGAGAAGCCTTTTTAAAACTTGGCAAAGCTCCCAAATACGGCGGCAAATGCAGCCAACTTGGTGAAGAAGAAATTGCCCAAAAAAAAGCTAGCGGAACAAAGCCAACACTGCGATTAAGAATACCCAAAGACCGAGGAAAAATTCACTGGAAAGATCTCATCAAAGGAGATCAAAAATTCGATGCGCTTCACTTTGGAGATTTCATTGTCGTCCGTGAAGACGGAACGGCGACCTACAATCTGACTTCAATTATTGATGACCTCGAGCTCAACATTAGCCACCTCGTTCGTGGAGAAGATCATGTGAGCAATACCCCTCGGCAAATTCTTATTGCTGAAGCATTAGACACCTGTCCAGATTGCCCCGAGGAAATTAAAAACAAAATTCAAAACATTCAATTTGGCCACACGCCACTTGTTTTAGGAGCCGATAAAAAAAAGCTCAGCAAAAGAAACGGATCAAAAACCGTTCATGAATATTGCGAACTGGGAGTTCTTCCTGACGCTCTTCTCAATTCACTGGCTCATGTTTGTTGGGCACCCCCCATAGACGAAGAAATTTTTAACGCGCAACGGATGGTGGAACTTTTTGAAGTCAACAAAGTTCATAAGAGCCCTTCCGTCTATGCTGAAGAAAAATTGAAGTGGATCAGCAAAGAACATCTTAAAAAAATTACAGACAGCTCGGAACAAGAAGGTCTCTTAAAAAAATACGTTGACCTGAGCTTTTTCAAAAATCATCAAGAAAAGGTTCTCAAAATTCTTTGGCCGGAGCTGAGTATGCTCAGTGAAGCCGAAGAAAAAATCAAATGCCTCAAAGAAGATCATTCCCTCAAAGCAAGCGACGAAGAAAGACCTGTTGTCAAAGCTTGGGAAGAAAGTTTTTCCCCTAACTTTTCAGAATGGAAAAAAGCTGCTCAAGACTTATGCACCGTGAAGGGTAAAAAGTTTTTCATGCCTTTAAGAAAAGCGTTGAGCGGACAAGAACATGGCTTTGAACTCGCCGACATTATTGAAATTCTCGGTGAAGAAAAAACAAAAAACAGACTGAAAGGTTACCTCAATGGCTAAAGAAATATTACTCAGCAATACCCTCAGTAGAAAAAAAGAAAAATTCAAAGCTCGTAAAGAAAATGAAGTGAACATTTACTTTTGCGGCCCGACTGTTTACGGATTTACTCACGTTGGAAACGCTTTCGCCGCATTGAGCGCAGACCTTGTTCATCGAGTTTTTAAACTTGCCGGCTATACGGTGAACTTCATTTCAAACATCACTGACATTGACGACAAAATCATTAAACTTGCCAACGAAGAAAAGGTCGACACAAAAGTCATTACCGAAAAATTCACGAAACACTACCTCGATGAAATGCAGGAAATGGGCATTCTCGAGCCACAGAAAAGACCTCGAGCCACCGAATCGGTTCCCGAGATGATTGCCATGATCGAAACTTTGATCAAGAAAGATCATGCCTACGCTTCGGAAACTCCATTTGGAAATGATGTTTATTTTCGAGTTGAAAGCTGCAAAGATTACGGAAAATTATCGAACAAAAAAGTAGACGAACTTGAAGCAGGAGCCAGAATTGAAATTGGCGAATCCAAAGAACACCCAGCCGACTTTACGCTCTGGAAAGCCAGCAAAGAAGGAGAGCCTTCTTGGGAAAGCCCTTGGGGCGACGGAAGACCAGGCTGGCACATTGAATGCTCGGCCATGATCCACGCTCACTTTAAAGGCAACTTAGATATTCACATGGGAGGACTCGACCTGATTTTTCCTCACCATGAAAATGAAATAGCTCAAAGCGAATGCTGCTTTGATGAAATTTTTGCACCCTATTGGCTCCACAACGGAATGCTCACCATTGAAAAAGAAAAGATGTCTAAATCTGTAGGGAACATCTTTAAAACCAAAGATTTTTTCAATAAATTTGGTGCAGAAGTTTTTCGACTTTTCATTTTACAGCATCATTTCAAAAGCCCCATAGATTTTTCAGACGAAGCTATTCTCAGAACCGAGGCCATGCTCGAAAGAATTTACAGCGCTCAACTCAAAGGCACGAAGAAAGCTGATGTCACCCTCACAGCAGACGAAAAAAGCCCTCTCTTTGAACTGAGCAGCAAAATTGAAGCCGCACTTTTTGACGATTTCAATAGCGCCAAGGCCCTTGGGCACTTCATGAAAGCCATGCGCTATTGCTTTAAAAACGATCAAGAAGAGCTCTGGAATGAGCTCCACGCTGCCTCAAACAAGTATTTAAAAGAAATCTATGCCTTCAACATTGATGAAGCCGAAAAAATGCTTCAAGAGATCAAAAAACGTAGATTAGACAGAATGGGCGTCGATGAAGCCTACGCCGAATGGGTCAAAGAAAAGCTCAAAGAGAGAGAAGAACAAAGAAAAGCCAAAAACTTTGAGGCCGCTGATACGATTCGAAAAGAGCTTGAAAGCAAAAATGTTCTCATCATGGACGGCCCTGACGGCAGCTCTTGGACTGTTGCCAGGAAAATTTAGTTCAAAAAAGCCCATATTCTTGCTTGAGTTGATCTCAAAAAAAAGGCAGATTAGGTCTTACGTGGTGACTGTAGCTCAGTTGGTTAGAGTGTCAGATTGTGATTCTGAATGCCGCGGGTTCAAATCCCGTCAGTCACCCCAGTTATAAGAAAAGAAAAAGAACTCAATTCCACAAAAGCCTCGTCTGAAGAAAAGCGCCAGCTTTTCGAAACTTTGAACACGCGCAGCGGCTTCAAATCCGGGATGAACCCACCCCAGCGAGTGTTTATTTTTTGACAGTCAAAGCTCACTTCACACCACAACAAACTAAGCGCTATACTCATAGTGATGAAGCTTTTTCTAGCCATAGCGTTCTCAACACTTTTTTCGATCATCTCTATCAACAACAAAAAAACATCACAAGCTCAAGAAAGAAGTATCATAAACAAAACAAGAAATCCTTCCGCAGCTGAGACGGAACTTGAAACTCTTTACCCATTTCTAAAAGATCGAAAAGGAAGCATGGAAGAAGTTTATGAACTCTGCAGGAAACACCAAAAGCTAGATTACTCGCACAAATACCCAATTATTTTTGACCAAAAAAGAACCCCTCAATGCAATCTTTTAACTGTGAGTTCATTACTCAATCCATTTATTAAAGAAAGTAAAAACAGCATTTCACCACTGAGCGTCCTCAGCTCATTTTCTGTAAATAAGAACATGACGCCCTTCAACACTTTATTCAACAATAATGAAGCTGGAGAATTTTTAGAAAAAAATCAAAAAGGAGAACTCAAATACTTTTCAAACGAAAGCTACCCTTACGATAGCACTTTGCACATTAACCTTTCTGATACAATTTTTAGTTATTTTAAAATACCTACAGAAAAACTCCATTTATACAACATTGAAGGACAAAGTTTAGACCAAAAGTTCATCAACATTAAAGGAGAGCATTACAGCTACCAACTCAACACAGAGAAGTTAATCAAACAAAAAGAAAATAAAATTCCTTTGAAAAAGTATTTAGAAAACTTCTCTATAAAACTCACAGAATTGAAGAAACACAAAAAAACAAATGAATCGAAGATTTCAACGAAGCCTTTTGAAATAGTATATTTTAACGCTAAAAAAGAAGCCTCGCTTCCATTTTTCTACTCACATCTACTCTCAACTATTATTCACGAAAAAACTGCTCTTCAAGTCAACCTTTGCGGCAATCGACTCAGAGAAGGGAAATTGGAAGAGCAAGACTGCATCCAACATACTTTTCTGGTGACAGGCTTTGAATATAGAAACAATGAATGTTTGCTCAAAGTGCAGAACTCTTGGGGAAAGGATTGGAAAAGCGGAGGAAGGGATGACATCAGCATTAAAAAATTTACTAAGCTTGTTAAAAACTATCCAGAAAACACAGAAGATTACCTTTTAGACAGCACAAACCTCATCCCCTTTAAAGGCGCTGGAAACTTGACCATAAAACCTTTTAATAAACTCATCTTAATTGGAAACACCAAGCGAAGAGAGCTTCACGGTATGAACAAAGCCTACCTTTTCCCAGAACTGAAGTACTATAGCAAAAGAGAATATTAAACAGCCAACAGACGGCATTAAAGCCCTAGAGATAATTTGCTAAGACTTTTTAGGAGCTATTAAGCCTTGCTAAGTTGTCTAAAACTCGCACAACCGAGACTCTGATGGGGAATGAAAAAAATAGCCTTCATAGCAACAATATTACTATCCTCAATTGCCACCACTCAATCATTTGCCACTGACGCAGACTTTTATTTAAAATGCGATGACGTCGCGCCTGATGGTGACGTGACCCAAATTGTCGTCTACGAAGATGACTTTGCACTTTCATCCAAACACAAAGTAGACTCCACCATGCACATTAATTCTTCAAACGATTACGTTGGCTTTGTTTTCATACAAAGATTCGCTAGCGTCTTCCATCTTTGCACCTTAAAGGAAAAAAGACGAAACTTTGAGCTCACCTGCACCATGCCAAACGGTCGAGCCAATGTCTTTGCAGATTGCTCTAAAGTCAGAGAAAGTAGTATTGATAAAAGACTTGTCCTTAAAGCTAAGAAAATTTTTGAAAATTAGGCTCTAAAAGTTAATTTTGATGATCTTTTAATCACCATTGTCTAAAGAGTAGACAATAAAAGCAAAAAACGGCCTTTTCAGGCTCTTTTTTATTAAGACTCTGAACGCATTACTTGATAAAAATGAATCATTATGAAAAAGGATTTTCAAAACCATAATTTTTTTACAATATTCTCACTTTCTTTATTTTCTCTATTCTTTATTCACTCAGCATTTTCTACCCCACAAGAAAGAATCAAAAGGTGCATTGAGAAGGTAAAGATACCTGAAAAGAGAAGTTGCCGCATGGAAAGAGTTCTTGTAAAACCAGCAAGCCAGACTCGTCAGTTCGTCGCCCCCGTTTACGGCAACGTCTTAGAAAGAGTTTGCACACAGCAGCCAAGGACCGAATGGAAGATCATTCCCGCCCAATACACCATGAAGAAAGAGCGTATTCGAGTTCAACCAGAAAAAAAATGGTGTGAGGCCTACCCCGCTCAATACAAAAACATTCACGAAAAAGTTCTCGTGAGAGCATCACGCACTGAATGGAGAAGTGAACACAGACCTGAACTTCAATCCTCCAATCCAAATAGCACCGGTGAAACAAAATGCCTGATTGAAATTCCAGCTCAATACAAATCAGTCACTAAAAAAGTAATGATCAAGCCTGCGGGATGCCATCAGCGTTATGTCGCACCAGTTTACAAATGGACTGAAAAAAGAATCCTTGTGACTCCAGAGAGAAGAGTTCCTATCAAAATTCCTGGTCGTTACGAAAACCGCCATAAAAAGAAAATGATCAAAGCTGGTTACTATAAGAAGATTCACATTCCAGCTCAATTCACACAAAAGCAAAAATGTCACGTTGTTCAGCCAGCCCGCTATGTCTGGAAAGAACTCAGCTGCGAAAAGAATATTCTAGGATCTTTGTAATTTAGAAATATATAAAAACTATGAGTGAAGTTTTAAAAAACGAAAATCTTCACTCTGCGACTGAGCATAAATAAATGCAAAACTAAAAACTCCAATCACTCCGCACAGTAAATAGTGTGGAACATAGCCCAAGAAATCAGCACTGACGCCGCTCAGAGAACTGAAAACTCCTGTAGCCATAACCACAAGTGAAGCCTGTAGGCTGTATTCTGTGGCTGAATTTTCTTTTGAGCAAAAATACATCATTAAAGTAAAAAGACTCACTGTTAACATAGAGCCCACAAAATGTTCGATAGCAATAACTCCAACCCCCAGGATTCTATTGGCCGGAAAAAGTTTTATCAAAGCATAGGAAGCTAAAACAAAAGAATGAAAAAAACCAAACAAATACAAGGACCGAAAACGTCCAATTTTATTAATAACCAGCCCCCCGATCAGCGCCCCACCAAGACTCATCATAAAGGCAATGGTCCCAACATAAAGCGCAATTTCTTGGGTCGAATACCCAACGTCAACCATCATCGGCTTGAGCATGATAGAGCCAAGGGCGTCTCCAATCTTGTAAACAAGAAGAATGACCACCCATTTTTTAACACCTTTTTTCATTAAAAATTCTTTAAAATTTAGGAAATAGTTTTTAAAATTGATTTTTTTTCTCCCTTTAATCTTGGTTTTTTCTTTATAAAATAGAATTAATAATGAATTTATAAAAATAATAGCGGCCATGAGATACATGGTCATGCTCCAACCTGAGACATCAAAGAAATATAAAAGGGCTGCCCCTCCAATAATCATTCCTACTCTATAGCCTGCTACTTGGATGCCGTTTCCAAAGCCTCTTTCTTCATCTTTTAAATTTTCAACCGCAAAAGCATCGGTAGCGACATCCTGTAAAGACGCGAGTAAATTACTTAAAAAAAATGCTAAAAACAAAATTGAAGTATTTTTTTGAACATCCAAAGTAGCCAGGAAAAAACAAAGCCCTATCGTTAAAGCCTGTAAGGGAAGTATCCATGACTTCCTTCGACCAATTTTTTTAAAATAAAATCGATCAAAAAAAGGTCCCCAGAGAAATTTAAAGAACCAGGGAAAGCTCAACAAGGCCGAGAAGCCAATCACCTTAAGAGAAGCATTGTTTTGCCTGAGAACAATAGGCATGGCTTGAGTGAAAAAACCAAAAGGCAGCCCCTGGCACATGTAAAGACTCAAAAGAGTGCAGATTTTATACGGAGAAATCTTCACATTAATTTTTTTAAGAAACTACCCTTTTAACGAATCTACTTCGTCTTTAATATCGAGACCCAGTAGTTTTTCGAGAATATCTTCCATGGTAATGACACCAACGAGGTTTTTGTCGTCATTAACAACAGCGGCAATATGCTCATGCTTTTCTACAAACATAAAAAAAAGTGTTTTTAAAGGAGTTGAATCAGAAACAGTAATAATATTTTTCAAGAAGTTTTTAACCTGAGGAGCTTGATTCAAAGCTTGAGCCTGCAAAATATCTTGTCTTAAAATGTAGCCTTCAATTTTTCCAGCTTTAGAAAGAACAGGGTAGCGAGAAAAATTATTGGTTTCTAAAAACTTTTCACTGTCACCAAGGTCTTCTTCCAAGGAAAGAGAAATCATTTTTTCTTTTGGCACAACTAACTTCTGAATAGAAATATGGTAGTAGTCTAAAAGCTTACTGAGAAACTGATGCTCCTTTTGCTCAAGGGCACCATCCTCTCTCCCCAAATCAACAATAGCTTCAATTTCTTCTCGGCTAATTTTAGCACTATGACTTCCTTTAATGAGTTTAGAAATTTGCTCACTAATCCAAACGAGCGGCAAGGTCATCATCACTAAGACCGGTATCACAGTAACGGCAATCTTTAATAGTGACTTCCAAAAACGAGCTCCAATTGATTTTGGAATAATTTCACTAAATATGAGAATGACAAAAGTCAAAACCGCTGAAAAGATGGCAAGTTTTGTGTCTCCAAAAATCTCTTGAGCCTTCGCCCCCGCTCCAGCAGCACCAATGGTATGCGCAATAGTATTGAGCGTGAGGATAGCAGCCAAAGGTCGTTCAATATTAGCCCTTAATGGCTTTAATTTTTTATAGAGTCCTTCATTTGAGCTCTTGAGACTATAAAGGTAACTCGGTGTAATACTTAAAATAACTGCCTCCAAGATAGAACACAAAAAAGAGACTCCAACGGCTATTACTACATAAAAAATCAGCATACTCATAAACTCAACTTTAACCTATGAGCGTCAAGAGTTACTAGTAATTCTTAATCTTTTTACTCAGAGAACTGTGTTTCAGTGACTATGGCCTTCACCGTCGTCATGAGCACAGCCATACTTTTGGCCTTCCATCAGTTCTTCCGCAGTCAGAGGAGTATCTTCTGGAACTAAATTAAAGTTGAAAAACTTTTCAGAAAAACTCTCTAAAAAAGGAATTTTATGCATTTGAGACTGAAAACTTAAAGATTGAGCGCCCAACAATGTAGCTTTTTTAAAGTTTCCAGACTTAAAACGTTGTAATTTTTTTTCAGGAAGACTTTCCAAAAAAGACTCGAGCTCATCGTAGCGAACGCAATAGGTTTCTGGCTGAGAACAAACAGAAACCGCGAAACGCTTGAGCGCTCTCCAGTATCTTCCTTCTCCATACATCGTAAAGTGATGACCTAAGTGAATAGGTGCCCTTTTCCCATAAAAATTATGAGCATAATAATTCATATAAGCCTGATACGTATTTTGTTCAGAAACTTTTTTGACGTGCATGTTGTAATCCATAGAAGTAATTCGCCCACTTTGACCTGGAACCGGGATCATGGCGAGAGGGAAATTCCAAACATTTTTATATTTTTGAGGCCAATAATCACGCGTGCTAATTTTACTGGTATCGTATTTAAAGTTAAAGCGATTAAAAGCACTCCAAAGATCATCGTTAATAGAAAGCTGAGGAGCTCGAAAGCCTTTAATGTTTTTAATAATATTACTTGAAATTTCACGAGCACTTAAATGGGTATAGTTTCTTAAAAAGTCATTAAGAGGTTCTTCATAGGTTTTATAAGCAGTGCTAATAAAATCATTGAATTGTTCAAACTCAGAATTCCACTGATTTGACGTCCAGTTTAAAGCATCTTTTTTCCATCTATTTGGCGCTCCACCGTAAAAGTGTCCATTGGCGTGGCTGCCAATTTCATGCCCAGACAAATAAGACAAACTCAATGCCTTCAATCTGTTAAAAATATCTTCCGAAGATCGCGCAAAACTTATATTGGTTTTTCCAGCCACAGAAGCCTTGCCCCTTTGCCTTGGAGCTGCATAGTTTTTATAATGTAAAGAGCCACTTCCTGACTCGTTTGTTAGAAAATGAACACCACTCAGAAAGAAGGTCCACCGTAAATTATTATTGGCTGCAAAACTTCGAGTCTCTTTCCACATTGGAAGACTTTTCGAGCCATCAAAAGCCATGAGAATCAACTGAGGAGGCCGACAATTACTTTCATCACCACCATAACAATAGCTTTGATGATCATTTAAAAATCCAGGCGCCGGAAGCTTTTCGGAAAAAGCATTTGTCGCACAAAGAAGGAAAAGACTAAATATAAAATGAAGGGGTTTTTTATAAAAGTTCATATAGCGAACTCTGCCATATTTACTAAAAAGTGAAAATCACAACTTGCGCTTTCTTTTTAAACAAAGATTAAGAACTTTTAAGCCACTCTTCTCGCAATACAGCCCGATAAGACATATCAAAAAAAGCATTTCCACGCTGAAGGCTTTGACGCAAAGTTCCTTCGAATTTCATATTGCACTTCTCCATGACACGTGAACTCGCCAGATTAGTTGAAAGATAATTCGCCCACACCCGATTGGCCTTGAGTTCCTCAAAAGAAAAGCGAATCACAGCTCGAGCTGCCTCAGTGCAAAAACCTTGCCCCCAATAAGGAAGACCAACCCAATAGCCCAAACAGGCACTTGAATTCACTTCATTAAATCTGGAATCAATGCAACCCATCAACTTCCCATTTTCCTTCAGCCTCATGGCGAAAATATGTGTCTTAGTATCGACATATTGCCCATCAATCCAAGCTTGTGCGTGCTCAAGAGTATAAGGATGAGGAATCGCTATTGTCGTTTCATAGATTTTTCTATGTCCCGCCATTTCTCTTAAAGTTTCTAAATCACTTTGCAAGAAAGCGCCGAGCTCTAAGCGCTTTGTTTGGAGAGTTTTCACTCTTATTGAGCAACTCTTTTATCGATCACTAATTGAATGTCTTGAGTTCCTACTTGAACTGAAGCTTCTCCCCACAAGTCCCCAGGAAGACGACTCAATGGATCCGAACGACCATCTTCTTCAAGTTGGTCAATGCGAATAGTTAATTTTACAAATCCTTGAAGCTGAGTTCCTTGCATCATTTTATCGTTTTCGGTGAGCGCAAATCGAAAAGGAAAGTTTTTTACCCGAAACTTTTTAGCAGCTAGCGGCGGCCCACCTTGAAAGCTTCTGGCAGAAACAAAAATTATAAATTCTTTTTTAGGAAGCTCTATTCCAGTTCCAAGCTGAGCCACCCCCCTTAGACTTCTTTCAACTCCAGTTTTCCCGAGCGCACGCCCAAAGGAATCGAAACCACCCATGATCTCTTTAGTTTTCATTTTATTTTTTAAATCGGTCGTTTCGCCTCGGGGCCCTGGAAACTTCGCCCTTCGTGGTCGATCTGAACAAAAACTTAAGAAAAGCAGTAAAAAAAGTAATTTCAAAGACATAGTCACTAACTAAACTTTTTTTAAATTGAGTCAACCAATTGAATACTTTTCTGAAGGCGTCTCAAGTAAATAGCCTTGTTCTGAGAAAAATCTCCAAGATGCTTTTCGACATTATACTGATCTCGAAGATCAACAGCATCTCTTCCTTCTAAAATAATATTTCCTAACTCTGCACGCCCCACCCAATCAAATTGTTCTCTTGGATTTTTAAAGTGAGTGATTGACCTTGCCGCAACTCCATAAAGACTGTGCTTTTCGTGACCATCAAAAAAATCATTGGGATTGATCTCTAAAACAATGCTCAAACAATTTAAATTCTTCATAGCATTCTTAGCATTACTTTTAATAAATTTTCCTTTTTGAACTAAAGCCCCAAAAAACTTTGTATTGAGAAAAAACGGATCGGAGCGCATACCTGTATAGCTTTTAAAGTCGCCAAAAGATTGCCTCTGCTCACTGATCACCGAGCGACGCATTCCGTTCTCAGATTCACATTTCATTGTGTAGACACCATGATGAGAAGCAGATTGAAAGGAACAGAGAAGACTCGTTCTTTCAACTTCTACGAATTTTCCAAGTGACTTTTTTTTTTCTAAACGCTGAAGAAAAAACTCATACTGAACTTTTTCAGAAAAATGGCCATTTTTTCTGAAAAGTGGATACGTATTGAGAACAAGGCTTATCTTATCCTTTGAACCTTCAACGGGAAATACATACAAATCGGTTAAATCGGTCACTTCGTGCTGTGTCGTTGCTGGGCCGTCAATATGGTCGCTACTCCACGATGTTAAAGCTCCTCCTAAAGATAAAATTAATAATATTTTTTTCATACTGTATTCCTTTCTTTGAATAAAAAATGAAGATAGATCACTAAAATCTATTTTTTTTGATCTTTTGTGCGCAAATGTCTATGCTGAACTCACTTTGAGCTCCAGTAACTTTTATATACAAAAAATTCAAAAAGCTATTGATTTTATTGAAGAAAACATCAACATTAAGCTTGGAATTAGAGATATCGCCAAACAGAGCGGGCTCTCTACTTGGGAATTTCAACGTGTTTTTCGAAGTGCTACGGGGAATTCTGTCGGTGAATACACCCGCGGTCGAAAATTAACTTTTGCAGCACAATCACTACAGGAAACAAAAAGGAGTATTTTAGAGATCGCCCTCGACGCTGGATTTAGCTCCCATGAAGCCTTTAGTCGTGCCTTTAAAAAACAATTTCAAATAAATCCAAGCGACGTAAGAACACAAAACAAAAGTATTCTTCTCAAAAAAAAGCCTCAAATCACAAAAAAAGATCTCCTTCATTTTAACGGTGGCATTGAACTGGTTCCTGAAATTTTTTCATGTCCCGCAAGAACTATTTTAGGTTTAAAAACGAAGACTCCTTCCCCGTTTTTCGGCTTTCAAAATTACGACGAAGCTCTCTTACCTCACTGGCAAAAACTGAGTGCTAGAAAAAATGAAATTACTAATTTTGTTGATGGTTACGCCCTCGGAGTAGTGACTCAAGAAAGCATAGAAGCCGAAGAACTCGACTATATTGCCGCCTATGAAGTGAAAGGCTCTGGTGACACTCCTAAAGGAATGGAAGTCTATGAAATTCCCGCATCTCAATACGCCGTTTTTACAAACACTGGCAGTGGAAACAAAAGTGCATACACTGTTAATTACATTTATGGAACCTGGTTGCCTCTTTCAAGCTACAAAAGAAACGATCATGGAGTTGACTTTGAGCTTTTTGACGATCGCTACATTCCTCGCTCAGAAAAAGCCGTTTCAGAGTTTCACCTTCCTATTGTTCAAAAGAAGTAGCCCCCAGCTCCCAAAGCGGATGGTGAGCCTTAAAGAGTTCATCGAGCTCTTTGTTTTTTACTTGGAGGTAGCGTTGAGTGGTGTCGATGCGGCTGTGGCCGAGGATTTCTTGAATAAAGCGAAGTTGAGTGCCGGCTTCAATCATGTGGGTGGCAAAACTGTGTCTTAAAGCATGAGGGTGCATGTGCTCGACGCCTGCTCTTTGAGCTCTTTTGGAAATCATTTTCCAAAGGGCCATTCGCGACAAGGGGCCTTTGTTTTTTCCTTGAAAGACATATTCAGAAAGTTTCACTTCCTTCAAAGAGTCTTTGTAGTTGAGAAAGAACTCTTTTGCTCGAAGGGAAACTGGAAGAAGTCGCTCCTTGTTGCCTTTTCCCAGAATTTTCACTTCTGAAAAACTTTCAGAAAAAAACTCCCACTTTAAATTGGCCAGCTCTGAGACTCTTAAACCACAGGCATAAATTAATTCAATGATCGCTCGATTTCTTTTTTCTTTTTGAGGCTTCACATTTTCAGCATTGAAAAAAACTTCTAACTCCTCCTGAATCAGTGCATGCGGGTAGAATGCATTGACTTGAGAAGAAAAAATTTCACTCACTAAGGGCTGGAAAGAATCATGAGTTAAAGCGCGAAATTTAAAAAACGACTTTAAGGCCATTTTTTTTCTTTCCAAAGAAGCTTTCTGCAATTCTCTGAAAGAAAGTTCTTTGAGCGCTTCCCTTAAGGCGTCTTTAGAAATTTCATCTTCAAAAAGGTCTGGAAAGAATTCTTCCCACTGTAAAAGATCACTTTTATAAGCAGACAGTGTCGCCGGAGCGTAACGCTTTTGAAATTCTAGGTAGTCTAAAAAACTTTGAAGAGAAAGGTCGAGCACTCTCTTATGATATCTTGAATTTTAAATAGATTCTGCAGGAACGGAATCAGTCTTTTGACTCTCTAGCGCTTGAAGTGATCTGCTTGAATAAGAAAACTCCACTTTTCAATAGCCAGACTTTCCTCTTCATTGATCATAATTTTTAATTCTTCAGTTCCCTTCAAAGAGGAACGTATGAGACCATGAGCTTTTTTAGAACGAGCCACTCGCAATTTCCCGGCACTGAACTCTTTGTCTCCATCGACAGCCATAATTTTTAATTCTTTATCGGTATTGAAGTCTTGCTCAAGATGAAACTCTGAAAACAAAAAAGGAGGCCTTCCTTTTTGAGTCGCCTTAGCAATAACCTCTTGTCCACAAAAACAACCTTTATCGAAAGAAAAGGACATGGAGCAGGGGAAAAAAACTGGTAAATCACCAGCTTTCATGGAAACTCCCCAAATTGGAAATTTTTCTTCTAAACTTTTTTCAATCAGAAAATCTTCAGAACTGGGAGCGGACTCTACATGAGAGCTTTCACCTGGATAGCGCAAAGCGAGCGATGGACTCATGGAGTGCTCAAAAAGAATTCCTTCATCATCTTCGAAGCCTTCAAGAAAATAATCCTTAGCTAAAGGATAGGGCGCCAAGTGCCGAATAAAATTTCTTTCTGAGTTCTTCTCTCTGGAAAGCAGAAAACTTTCATTCAGAATGGACGAAGGGTCTTCAGCAAAAGAAATGTCTTCACTAAAAATGTATTTTTCAATATTTTCGAGAAACTTCAACTCATCGCCAACTTCAAAACTTAAAAACAACCCTTCATCAGGAATAAAATAAACTTCAAAAAAACTCAAAATACGGCCATTGGCCTCGCAGAGAAAAGACTCCGTCATAGAAACTTTTTTCAGCTGAGTGAGGCTTTTGATGTCTGCAGAAAGCATTCTATTTAAGAACTCAACCGCATCACGGCCTTTGACGCGCAGGTTCTTTTTAGACCTTTTAAGGCTAAGGGGCTTTTGCTGTGACATGAGCCTGTTAGTCTATTCTAGCACTGGGAGTGTCACAAGTAATTTAAAGTTATTTGAAGACTGTCACTAGTCGGGCTTGGGAGGGCTTATGATTAACAAATTTTCACTTTTCACTATTTTCACCTTTCTTTTTTCACTGGGTCTTTCGGCTCAAGTTCACCAGCATCTGCACGTTCACCATGAAAACGGCGCTGAAAAAAACTTTATTCGAATTAAAGCTCCAGAATTAAGCGATAGAAACAAAGTCGCCAATTTGGGTTATGCCCTAGAAAGCATTATTGATGAACATGTCTTTATTGTTGGAAACGCACAAGACGTCCAGAAAATTCAAAAGAGTGGTTACGAAGCAACTTTGCTTCCTCAAGCTCAAGCCTACAATAAACTCTTAAAAAGTGCTGAATTTCAATCCATAGCAAAACGATACCGTTCTCATAGCGAAATCGTGAAAAGCTTAGAAGTTCTTGCAGAGCACGAATCTGGTATTGCCAGTCTCGACACTTATGGAACAAGCACCGACGGCAGAGACTTGAACGTTTTAAGAATTAGCTCGAAAACAATTGCTGAAGCTCAAGCTGAAGCAATTCCGACCATCATCTACCAAGGTTGTCATCATGCCAGAGAACATCTTTCAGTTGAAATTCCACTGCGCTTTGCAGAATACCTCGTCAATCAATACGGAAAAAATGATGACGTCACTCGCTTAGTAGACTCTCGGGAAATCTACGTCATTCCACTCGTGAATCCCGACGGCTACGCTTACGATTACCGAGACGGTGTTACTGGTAAAAACTGGAGAAAAAATAGAAAGAAAAACTCTGATGGCACTGTTGGCGTCGACTTGAACAGAAACTACCCTTACAAATGGGGAACGGGTGGATCAAGCAGCAGCGGAAGTTCTGATGTCTTCATGGGACCAGCGCCATTTTCTGAAAACGAAACTGATTTTCTTGGTAAATTTATTGAGTCACAAGATCGCATGAAACTTCTTATGGATTTTCATAGTTTCAGCCAACTCATTCTTTACCCTTGGGGCTACACCAGCTCACCAATCAGCAACTCAGAAGACCAGGCAATTCACGAAACCATGGCAAATAAAATGTCGACTTGGAACAACTACAAGCCTCAGGCCGCTGCTGATTTGTATATTGCCAGTGGAACAAGTCTTGATTGGATTTACGGTGAACTTGGAATTATCAACTTTACTTTTGAACTTGATCCGGCCAACTCATTTTTTGGAGACCGCTTTTACCTCAACCCAAGCAAGATTGACGGCGCCTTTCAAAAGAACCTCAAGCCAATGCTATACATGCTTGAATACGCAGACGAGCCTAAAAGAGTGTTGACTGAAAAAGCTCCTAGCTTTCTGGACAGCCCTTCTCGAAAAGGAATTCCGATCGCTAGTTTTCAAGACATCGTTTTATAAGTTCAGTTCACAATTAAGCGATTTTAAAAGCCTTGAGGCCACCTGGCTTCAAGGCTTTTTTTGTTTGAGGTATCACACTAAATCAGCATATTAAAAGTGCTACTTTAGATATACCAGATAATTAAAAGTTGCGCTTTAGATTATCTGAATGTATTCTAGAGAAAGATGCTCTTTAAAAGATCCCTGGAACTAGCTAAGTTATTGAAAAAAAACAGTTATTTTCTATTTGGACCTCGATTAAGTGGAAAAAGCACCCATATTCGTGAATCCTTTCAAAATGAGGCACTGATTATTGACCTCCTCGATCAAAGAATATTCAAAGAGCTCAGTGAACACCCCGAAGACCTTGAAAATTACATTGAGTCGAAGAGAGGAAAAAACACGATTATTGTTATTGATGAAATTCAAAAAATTCCTCCACTCTTAGATGAAGTTCATCGAATTATTGAAAAAACTTCCTACACATTTTTACTCACTGGCAGTAGTTCTCGAAAATTAAAACATCAATCGACAAATATGCTTGGGGGCAGAGCTAGATCTCTTTCATTTTTTCCTTTAACCTCTCAGGAGCTCAGCAACAAATTTCACCTAGATAAAGTCCTCAGATACGGCTCTTTACCCAAAGTCTATTTAAGTGATGAAGCGCAAATTGACCTCTTTGCCTACACCGAAAACTACATAGAAAAAGAAGTTAAAAGCGAAGGACTCATTAGAAACCTCAAGCCTTTTCAAAAATTTTTAAAAGTCGCAGCACTTTGTTCCGGTGAAATCATTAATTACTCAAAGCTCGCCTCGGACACTGGCGTGACAGCACCAACGATTAAGTCTTATTACGAAATACTCAACGACCTCCTCATGACATTTGAGCTCGAGCCTTTTACTATGAGCAAAAAAAGAAAGGCCATTCTTAGTTCCAAAAACTATTTTTTCGACACTGGGGTCATGCACACGCTGGCACAAACTGAGAACATCGACAGAAATTCAAACCTTTATGGAAAATCTTTTGAGCATTTTATTGTCAATGAAGTGAAGGCCTACAACAGTTACCATCAGAAACATAAAAAAATTACTTATTGGAGAGAAAAAAACGGAAAAGAAGTTGATCTTATCATTGGCAATGACATTGCGATAGAAATCAAATCAAGTAAAAAAACAACTTCTTCTGACAAAAAAGGACTTCAAGCGCTCCAAGAAGAAGATTTAAATTTTAAAAATTACTATCTTCTCTCTCAAGATACTCTCAGCATGAAAAAAGATTCTATTCAAAAAATTCATTACCAAGAGTTTTTAGAAGAACTCTGGGCCGGGAAAATTTTTTAAGACTCGAAGACTTAGCTTAAAACCACCAACGTAAGTTCATGCCGCCATAAGCGGGAATGAGATAGTCGATGTCTAAAAAGTCATTTTTGGTATACATAAAACTCACTTTTGCCTCAGCTCCAATACTTAAATAGTCGGTCACGAAATAATCATAAGCAAGAAGAAGCCCCAAAGATGGAATGTGAAGATCAAATTTTTCAGGCAAAGTATTGTTAACGATCATAGCTTCAGTAACAAAGCTAGGAATAGAAGGAGTGATCGCAGAAATATCCGCAATTCCTTTTAACTTTAAATCCCCCTTCAGACGGTAATAATCCAATGAGATTCCATAGCGAAAATTAGAAGCATCCGAAAAACTCCTCATAAAATCGACCCCAACGTTTAAACTTTTCTCAAAGTCACTTTCAAGAGTGGCGTCTCCTTTGTATTGAAATGAGACAGACGAAGCAGGAACTGCAAAAGTTGAATCAATTGGCACTTCACCATCGATTTGAATATCGAGCATGGCTCCTCTTAAGCGCATGAGCCCATTGACCCCAAGGCGCATTCCAAGCGAAAGTCCATACTGAGGGCTTCCTTTAATTGATTCTTGAGTAAACTCATTAAAGTAGCCACCATTCAGGCCTAGAAAAAATTTATTATCGAGAGCAGCTCCACTGAATTCACGAGAAAGTGTTTCGTCTTTCTCTAAGTGAATATCACCTTCATCATAAGCATAGCTCTCGCTTTCACTGTAGGAGGATGCATAGTCAGCATCTTTTGAAGTGTCCTGATAACTATCTTCAATGAGTGGAGGAGGATTGTATTCAACTTCGACTTCAGGGACTACTGAATTATTTGAAAAGCTGGGCTGAAAGGTATTCGGTGGAGCCTGACTCTGAAGTGGCGCTTGATAGCGTGGGTCAACACCATCGACACCTTCAGTGTTATTTCCACGAGAATAATCATAAACCTGCACCCCTGAACTATTGGCAATTTTTCTTTTTTCACGACTGCCAAACTGAAGCTGAACCGCTTGAGCTCCAACATAAGCCTGTCCCCTCAAAACATGCCCCATAGCTTGCTTCCCCGTTTTTGATAATTTGAATATTTCAATTTGAGCAATCGGGCTACCATTGTTTAACAAATTCATTTTTTCGCCAATACTCGATGAAGCACCCTGTAAATCGAGAATCACTTTGTCACCGTTACCGTTCACCTTAAGAACTTTGGCAGCATCGACTGAAGTGACAAAAACAAAAAGACAGAAAAAGCTGATGAGATAATTTATTTTTTTCACATTCTTATTTTAAACGAAATGAAATGGAAAATGTCCTCTTTAAATTGACTCTTTTATTTATTTTTCAAGCATGAAGCTTAAAGGGCCCCAGTTTGTGAAGCTCAAATTCATGTCGGCTCCAAAATGGCCAAAATGCATTTCAATAGTGTCAACTTTCTGTTGCTCAAGCTCTTTTTGAAAGAGTTGAAATCGCTGAGATGCTAATTGAGAATTCATGGCTTTTGAAAATGACGGCCTCAGTCCAGACTTTAGCTCAGCAGCCAAAGTAAATTGAGGAACCCAAAGAATACCGCCTTTAACATTTTTTAATTTTAAATAATCGCTTAAGCTTAAATTGAGATGACCTTGAGCGTCTGGAAAAATTCTCAAGGAAATTACTTTCTTCATGAGCCACAATTCATTTTGTTCTAACTCAGAATATGAAATGATAGCATCTGACTCGAGCCAACCCAAAAGAACCACGAGACCGAAGGATTCGAAGGAAGAAGTCCCAAGAAGCTCACCCTTGGCATTGCGAGACTCAATTTTCGTCGTATCAAGAACCCTTTGAACAAAAGCCTTCATAAAAAAACTTGAACAAGCACCCTTTGACCAATTTCTTTTTTTAAGTAACGACTCAGTTCTTGTTCATAAACTTCTTCGGTTTGCGGCTTTTGAAAATCGTATTCTGAAAATTTCATTTTCTTTCCAAAGGCAAAAAGCCATTCTAGAATTTTTTCATGAATTTCTTCACAAGAATCAACATCAACACTGAGCGGTTTTTCCGGAAGTAAGCCTGCACTTTTTACCAGGTAACCTTGTCCTGCTTTACGACTCACAAAAACGGCTCCACCGCCGGCCATTTTTTTTCGCTCTTGAATCATAGGATCTCGGCTGAGCACTGAGAAGTGATCGAAATTCAGCACTCTTTCTGGAATTTCATCTAGGAATTCTGTTTTTTTGAGAACCCATTCTTTGTTTTCATAAGCATATTCACTAAGTGAGTCGTTGAGAATTAAATTACTTTGAAAAGAATTTTTCTTGGCTAAATCAGCCAGAGTGCTCAGATGAACAAAAGTTCCATGCACTGGAATGAGATTTTTTGGTTTTAAAAAATTCATGAAAGATTCCAGCTCTGAGCCTCGAGCGTGACCACTGGCATGCACTGGTCCGCCAAACTCAACGAGAGCGTCTTCATTGAAAATAGTTTTCGCACCAGCTGCTCGCAATCGATCGACCATTCTATAAATTGACTTTTCATTTCCAGGAATGACTTTGCTACTAAAGAGAATCCAGTCATTGGCCTCAAGTTTAAAGCTTTGATGTTTCTGATAGGAAATTCTATTTAAGGCACTACGATGTTCGCCTTGGCTCCCAGAACAAATGACCACTTGCTCGGAGCTTGGAAACTTTGAAATGTCGTCTCGATCAAATATTTTTGTCGCATCAAATTCAGGGCACGCTTCGTAAAGATTGTCTCGAACGGCAATTTCATGAAGCTGATTCAAGGCCCTTCCTGAAAGGCATACTTTTTTCTTGTTTTTTTGAGCTAAAGAAATAATGGTCGCAATTCGGTAGACGTTCGATGAAAACATCGTCACGTAAAGTCTCTTTGGCGCTTTGCAAATTACTTTTTCAATGGCCGGTGCGATTTCTTTTTCAGAAATAGACTGTCCTTCACGATTACTATTGGTGCTATCGAGAAATAAAAAATCGAGAGGCTCTTTTTCACTAAAGAAATCAAAGTCTTTTAAAGCCACAACTCCATCTTCAAATTCATGATGATCGAGTTTAAAATCTCCACTGTGCACAAAGCGTAAGGCTTCAGCACTGGAGCCGTTCCACTCAAAAGCGACGGCCGCCGTGTCGAGGGTGCTGTGACGAGTCTTTCTATATTGAATTTTCAAAGAATCACTCAATGGAATCCATTCTTTAAATTTGACCGTGCGAATTTTAGTTTTAAAAGAAGCCACGCAAGCATGGCGCTCTTCATCGAGTTTCATTCTTAAAACTGCCGCCGCAAATGGGGTTGCCCAAAATGTTGGGGGCTCAACGTTCAACTTGCGACAGAGCTTTAAAAGCGCTGGCACCGCGCCGATATGGTCTTCATGACTATGAGTCATCACCCAATTTTTCAACAAACCCTTTTCAAGACAAGGCATGAAGTCTGGATGTAGTGACGAAATTCCAAAATCATTTTTATCGGCAAAAAGAATTCCAGCGTCCAGCGCCACAATTTCTCCCCCAAACGAAAAGAGCATGGAGTTCATTCCAATTTCACCAAGACCACCAAGTGGCTGAAAAGAAAATTTTGTTTTTGAAGAAGAAAATTGAATCATTTGTTCACTTCCGTGTTTCTGTTAAAATTTGCAAGAGCTTCTCCAAGGCGATTGTGCCAGGGCAAGGAGGAAGCAGGTTCACTGGAGTTATCGTTCATTAAGACCGAAAAGGCAAGTAGCTCTCCACCTTGAGAACGAACGACTCCCGCCAGAGCAATCACTCCGGAAATCGTGCCAGTTTTTGCCCTCAAAACTCTTTCCGCGGTAGTTCCCTTCATTCGAGACTTCAAAGTGCCGTCTTTCGCAGCCAAAGGTAAAGAGGCCATGAGCTCTGGAAATACCACAAATTTTTTATGAGCTTTTAAAAAGATCGATGTCAAAGTCGCGCTACTAATTTTATTAATTCGAGTGAGACCAGATCCGGAAAAAATTTCAGCTGACTCTGCACCAGTGATTCCATTTTTTAAAAGTTCATTTTTCAGAACACTCAAACCACTTGCAGTCTGCGGACCGGAACTGCCAAAACTTTTCCCTAAATGCTTCACCAAAGTATCGGCAATAAAATTGCTCGAATATTTATTCATGAGAACGACAATTTCTCGAAGGGCGAGACTCGGAAATTTCAAAAACTTATTAGCCGAAGAAGGCGCCCGCTTTTTCTGCACTCCCCCCAGAATAGAAACCCCAAACTGATTGAGATAATATTTTAAAGCTCTTCCCGCAAAAACATCTGGTTGTGTCGCACTAAAGTATTGCTTTTTTCCTTTGAATCGCGATGGAAAATTTTTAGAGATTCGAATGAGGTCATGACCATCTTGTTTGATGCGAGAAGCCTGCAAAGAATATTTTGATTTTGAGCTTGAAGTATTTGCCGTGTTTTCTAGCTTCACATATCCCGTATTTGGAACGACATTCACCTTTAGTTTTTTGCCTGGGCTCGTCGGCGCATAACTCACGGTAATCGTATTGTAGTTAAAAGAAAGGCCATTGATTGGGGAATTGTAGGCTCGTTGCTTGTCGCTTTTAATTCGATTCGGGTCAAAGTATTCAGAATCAAAATAAGACTCATCAACATAAATATTTCCAGTAATGGAATGGATTCCCTTGGTGTAGATTTCTTCAGCCAAGAGATGCATGCGCTCACTCACCAAAGAAGGATCCCCACCACCCTTCAAGTAGAGGTCTCCCTCTAAAACTCCATTTTTTAAAAGACCACTCGTGTAAATTTGCGTATAAAAAACATGCTCGGGTCCAAATTTATTGAGTGCGACCCATGCGGTGAGCACCTTAATACTTGAAGCTGGGGACAGAGCTAAGTCTCGGTTCATTGAATAGAGCTCTTCACTAGTTTTTAAAGAAGTCACATCAACACTGATTTTTGTGTTTTTTAATTTTTTATTTTTAAAAATTGAATTGAGGCGTTGTGTGAGCGTTTTCTGTCCTGAAGAAGCTTCCAAAAGAGAAGATGTCAGTGAAAAGAAAAGTAAAACTGAAAAAAGAGTCCTCATAGCCCTCTATTCTAAACGCAATATTCGGGCAAAGCCTGGATTTAAATTAAAAAATTCACTAATGTATAGAAATGACGCAAAATCACATGAAGAAAGAGTTCTCTCGTGCAACATGCCTATAGTTTTTACTTAGAGAAAATTGAAGAGATTCTTTCTGAATCAAAAGCTCTACTCATTCAAGAATGCTCGCCTGAATTTAAAACACATTTTAAAGCCAGGCGAATTAGAAACAAGGAACATATTAATATTCTCAATGGAAAAGCTAAAGAATTTTTATTTGTTAAAGAATCTGACACTGAACTCAAGCTTCTCAGCATCAAAGAACACCCACCAGCACCTTACTCAATTTCTCTTTATTTATCTGCCGTTAAAAACGCAGACCTTGGTGAAAGTATTTTACAAAGCACTGAAGCTGGTGCCGATGAAATTGTTCTTTTCAAAAGTGAACACAGCACCTGGGGAAAAACAAAAGATTTTCCCATGACTCGACTCAATAGAATTCTTGAAAATGCCCTCACTCAATGCGCTCGAAAGTTTAAACCCACCCTCTTCGAAGAAAAAACTGAATTAGAGGAAATGCTCATTAAATTAAAAGAGGCGACAGTTTTTTATTGCGACGAAGCCTTTGCCGACAACTGGCAAGAAGCCTGGAAAGACCCTCAGATTCAGGAAATCGCTTCCACTAAAAAAATAGCTATTTTCATTGGCCCAGAAGGCGGCTGGTCTGCAAGCGAAAAACTTCTTCTTGAAAAATATGCGACGGCCATTTCGCTCGGCCCCTACATTTTGAAAGTCTCAACAGCCTGTGTCGCAGCTCTCACTCTCATTGGTAAATGGGCCTTAGAAAGGGTAAATTCAAAACATGGCTGAATTTGAAAAAAAAATTAGAAGCTGGATGGAAGCCGTCGAATGGGCCGAAGAGCACAAAGAAAACAAGAAAACTATTGTCAGCACCAACGGGTGTTTTGACTTACTTCACACCGGTCACATTAGTTATCTTGAAGATGCCAAAAAGCTTGGTGACTTTCTGATTGTTGGCGTGAACTCAGATGAAAGTGTTCGCAAACTAAAAGGAAGCTCTAGACCTATTCACAACGAACTTGAAAGAGCTCGCATGTTGGCGGCCCTAGAAAGCGTGGACTGCGTTTGTGTTTTCTCAGAAGAGACTCCACTCCGCTGGCTTCACGAAATTCAAAGTGCGCTTCACTGCAAAGGTGGCGACTACAAAGCTGAAGAACTTCCTGAATACCCCGTTTTAAAACAATGGGGAGGCGAAATCAAAATCATCCCCTTTCTCAAAGGCTATTCAAGCAGCAACATTATTAAAAAAATAAAAAACATTTAAAAAAGGAAAATTAAAAAATGGCTAAACTCATCCTCACTCGACATGGACAATCTGAATACAATTTAAAAAATCTTTTCACCGGCTGGATCGACGCTCCTCTGACTGAAAAAGGTCGCGATGAAGCGAAGGAAGCTGCCGCACTTTTAAAAAAGCTGAACATTATTCCTGAAATTGCTTTCACCTCGGCACTCTCTCGAGCTCAAGATACTTTGGAAATTATTCTCAAGGAAAACAGCTGGGGCATTCACGTCACGAAAGACCCCGCACTGAACGAAAGAAACTACGGAGACCTGGGCGGCAGAAACAAAGCTCAAACCATTGAAGAATTCGGCAAAGAGCAAGTGCATTTGTGGCGCCGAAGTTTTGAAACTCGTCCTCCAGCTGGAGAAAGCCTCAAAGACACCTGCGAAAGAAGCATTCCTTACTTTCAAGAAAAAATTCTTCCTGAACTCTTTTCCAATAAAGATGTTCTCGTCGTGGCCCACGGCAACAGTATTCGCTCCATCGTCAAATTCCTTGAGAATCTCAGCCCTGAAGAAATTGTAAAAATTGAAATAAAAACAGGTGAAGCCTGGATTTATGAGTGCACAGGCAGCCTTGAGGCTCCTCAGTTCTCTAGAGAAAATACTGACGCCTAAAAAAAACAGAGTCCATTAGAATAGAAGCATGAATGAAGAAATTCATGCTTATCTTTCTTTCTTAGAGTTCGTGCGCAATCGCAGCCCACGTAGCATTCAAATTTACAAAAGTATTCTTCTCAAATTTTTTCATCAAGTGACTCTAGAAGAAATCACTCAAGAACTCCTTCAAAAAAAATTACTCACTTGGAAAAGAGAATCCGCCCGCTCAACACTCGCCCTGCATTTGAGCACCATCAAAGGGTTCTTAAAGTTTTGTTCCCGAGAATACGAACTCAACCCAAAATTTACAGAATTGATTGAGGCTCCTAAAAAAGAAAAACGCCACATCGAATGCATCTCAGAAGACGACTGCCGCAGAATTGTTGAAGCTCTGATGGCTCAAAATAAAATTCAAGAAGAATTACTCTTTCACTGCCTTTATTCATGTGGAATGCGCTTTAGTGAAGCCCTGGCTTTTGAAGGAACTCACTACAAAAAAGAATATCAACGGATTCTTATTGATGGAAAAGGCGGCAAGCGACGCTTTGTGCCGATCATCCCAAGAATGCTGCTTTTGTTGAATGAAAACCAAAAAGACTCTAGCGGGTGTCCTTGGCCCACGCTCAAAGCCTCTGGCCACGAATCTCAACTTCGCAAATGGGTCAAAAGCTGGCAGCAGCACCTCAAAAATACTAAAAAATATCAAAAATTTAGCCCTCACATCTTCAGGCACTCCATTGCCACCCATTTATTATGTCGCGGAGCAAAACTAACCACTATTCAAAAGCTTTTGGGGCACTCTCAACTCAGCACAACTGAGCATTATACTCACTTGGACAAGTCGACTATTCACAAAGCTTATTTTAAAGCTATGGAAACACTGTAGAAAAAGCAAAAAATATGGGATAAACAGGTGTAAGCATGGCAAATTTTCTGATTGCGACACTTGTCGTTTTTCTTATTCTCGGTGGTCCTCTTAGTCTCTATTTGTTGATTGGCCTTCTCAATAAACAATTTGGCGGCCTCAAAGCAAAAGTCGTTCGCTATAACAATGAAGGAAAACTCGGAATACTCGTGAGCTGGGATAGCAAAAGCTTTCCCATTAAGCTCAATCGAGTCAGAATGGACTTCACAGAACTCTTTACTGGTGGGCGTAGTCACTCCGTTTCCTATACTTTTGACGACTCCAGCGCAAAATCAAAAAGCTTTCTGATCCCTTTAAACTTAAGTGACGATGCTTACGCCATGTTGGTTGATGATGGACCAAAGAACGTTGCCAACCCTGTAAAAAAGGCTTCCGTATTTATTGAAGTGGAAACTACCGAGAACGAAGCCAAAAGATTTAAAATCTCAAAAAAATCTATTCAAAAACTTTTGGAAGACAAAGCCTATAGCCCCAGTGACGCTATTGAGCTTCTTGAAGAACAAGAAGTCGATAAATGGGCCCTACTCACTAAAATTTACCCTTGGAGAGTTGTTGAAGAGGAAGAAGAAGCTGTTGCTGGAGTAGCTGCCGAGCCCGGAGCTCCGATTGTTCGAGCCCCAGTCACCTTTGACGTCACAAAAGTATGGATTGAACCTGGCTGTATTGTCTGCGACGCTTGCGAAATTGAAGCCCCAGAGGTTTTTTGGGTTCAAGACGATACGTGCATAGTCCGTGAAAATGCCCCGCTTGCTGATGGTGCCGCCATTAAAGCTGCCGCCGAAGGCTGCCCGGTTGACGTGATTAAATTCACAAAAGTAGCGAAGGCCTCGTAAAAGAATTCCAGCTTTAAGCTTCGGTTAAGATCATTTGTTTTTTTAAAGTTGAAATCCATAAATCTTTTTTATTTTCTCAGAGTCTTCTGCATACTGAAAAAAATATATGGATTTACAGAAAAAGATCAAAAAAGCATTCCCCTTAATACTATCGGCACTCCTCTATTCTTGCGCTAGCGGAGGAGGCTCTCAGTCTACAAGTAGTGCCGTAATATTATGCACGCCACAAACTTGGCCTGAAGAAGCTTTAAACGACCCTCTTCTTGGAGGCTCAACCGGTAATAGCGAAGTCGACAGCTTCATTAATCTTGCCAATAACCACCGAGCGAGTATTGGCCGAGTCAAACTCAAGTGGAATTCTCAACTGGCACTCATTGCCCAAAATCACGCTCAAGACATGATCGATAACAACTATTTTAGTCACACCAGCCTCAGCGGAAAAACACCCACCGACCGAGTCAACGATCAGGGAGTTGACTTTAGTGCAATTTCTGAAAACATTGCCTCAGGACAAATGGACGCCAACACCGTTCTCAACGACTGGCTCAACAGCCCCCCACACAAAACAACTTTAGAAGACTCAGACTCCAAAGGCTACCTTTACCACGGCGCCGCCTTTATTCAATCTGGCTCCCAAAGCAGATGGGTTCACTTTTTTGCAAGACCCCCTTGTTTGTAAATTAATTATTTTAGCAACTGAACAAGCAAAAAGAGGGACGAAGCAACCTAACTATTCAAAATGATAAACAAAACCTTGCTCCGTCCCCATGCTTTCCAATTCTCATATCTGTAAGCTGCAGGATTCTTGGAATATATAAAGCCATACTTTAAATATTTTCATAACATTTAAAGTATGACTTTATATATTATGAAAACAAGCATATTTTTGGCAATTTTGTACCTCAATGTAAATTTTAGATAAACTCCGCCCCCCTCCTCATCTCATGTAAATAAGTACAAAAAGAGGGACGGAGCAGCTTTCTATTTGTAATATCAGTGTCTTAGCTTGCTCCGTCCCTCTTTTTGTCTCGAGTTCAAGAAAAAAAAGCCAGCCCGAGCACCCTATAGGCGCTATAGGCAAATGGTTATGGATAGTTATACTTTACTGATTATCTTTTTCAACGGGATGAAAAACAAACAAATCAGAAAAACTTTCTGTTTGCAGATAATAAACAGTTGAACTCATCCCATCGCCCCCGTCTAAAGTTATCATCTCTTTTGTAAGCTTACGAGCAGCCTCCTCTATAGGACTAAGTCCAACGATTTCACCCTTAGCTTTTGGATTACTTCTTCTCGACAATGCATCTCGTAGATCCCTAATATGATCTCTAAGACTTCCGGCAAAACCATTAACCACAGACAGTCTACGTTTAGAAGTTTTGTATTGCTGCCTAAGAGCTCCTAAGCTTAGTGGTATGTATCCATTTCCTTCATGGTCTACAATGAGTCTTCCGTTTAAATAAAATCTGACATGTAAGCTATTATGTCCATAAGTTTCTATATTAAGAAGATCGTCAAGATCAAATTTAACCTGCAAGGAAGAAGGATTTCCATATTTCGAGTATGCTTTTTCTGCGGCTTCACGACTCTCAGCCACAATGCGATTCGTTTTTGAAAAAGTGCTTCCAGCAGAAGAAGTAGCAGAAGTACTTTCTCCATCTATAGACTCTAAGACAAATAGATCAGTGAGAGTTCTAGAGCGAACGTCAAGATAGCCTCCAAATTCTGCTGCAATCTCGGACAAAGAACCTTCTATTAGTTTTTCCGTAAGCTTTTTACCAGCGTCCTCTGAAAGTCCAATAATTTTCTTGCGATCTATTGGTCTATATTCTGTACGTAATATATTTGGCAAACGATACAAAGCCTCTTGAAGGTTCCGAGCAAACCAAGTAACTCTTTCTTTCCTCTTTTCGGAAGTTTTGTAAACTTTTCTAAATTCCTCTAAACTAATTGGAACGTGACCAACCCCATTTTTATCGACAATAAGTTTTCCATCTATGTAGAATTTTGCATATAGATACTTATGGCCTTCTTTTTCCATATGTAAAAGACTGTAAGGACTGAACTGAACTCTAAGAACAGAATCCACACTAGAATTAAAAGGATACATGCTTTTTTTTGTCGCTTTTTTGGCAGCTTCCTGACTAGCAGCCACAAACACAGTAGAGTCTGCAGCTGGAATTCTACTCGAATTACTCGGAACAGATGCACAGCTTGAAAGTATTAACGCAGAAACAAAAAATGACATATTTAGTAAATTATTCATATATTATTGATGATACCAAACTTGCAAACTATTTATAGAGCTTTTTTTCTGATTCTTTGACGATCATTCTTGCAGTGAAACTCTCTCTCCACAGCTCTTTTCTTGGCTTCCCAAGCCTTACCTTACAGATTAGAGACCATAAAAGTGTCCGATTTTTAGGGGTGCAATACACTTTTAAAAAGGAAAGAGAAATTCAGAATATACTACAAAAAGAGGGACGGAGTAACTTTCTATTTGTACTCTTTTTGTGAATTTTTACGAGTATTTGCTCGTCGCTCGAGGCTTTTTTCATTTTTTGGATAATCCAGGTGAGTGTCCAATTCACTGCTCAGAGCTTGCTCAATAAATGTCTTCATCAAATAGTCATTGATGTCTTTGAGGTCACCCTGAGTTTTTATTTTCTCACTGATTTCTTGTATGGCGATTGCTTGTGTTTTTGTTAGTTCCGTTTCTACTTTCCTTTTCTTCAGCCTATTCACGACCTACTTGATTGAAAAGCAGTGACACATTTTTATTTACAGTCTCCATTAGATTTTTGCCCCGCCCCCTTTTGTCTTCTATGCGACACTATAAAGAGCAAGGAATTTGAATTTAATAACTAATAAACGCGCCAGAACAAGCAAGATCCGCAATAAGAACCTTTCTAGTCACTACCTTTTTACCAAGTACCGATGTTTCATTAACAATCAATGACGCTTTGGCAGATTTGTAATTAGTTTCAACCCTTAAAATGAATTCTTCTCTATAAGTTGGCGAGTGCGCTACCTTTGCTGTCATTTCATGCCATAAAATAGGCTCACTCCCAATTTCATTTTTGCCATACTTGTGGCTTATTACAACATTTTCTTCATTACTTTCATATCCAGAGGCCCCTATGCTGAGAGAAAAAGTCCTATCCTTGTTTTGAGAAAAAGAAATGCTTGGGTACTCATCACCAGTAAAACTTTCTTCAAAGTAATTTGAATCATGCAACTCAAACAAAATACAAGTTAATAGGTTTTTTTCAGCATTTATATAGTCCCCGCAAAATTTTTCGTAGCGCAACAGAGGATGTAAGTACTTGAAAAAACAGTAACCCGACAACTGTAGTAAAACTTCAAGTTCTGACACAAAGAAGGAGCACTACTATGAAATATTGTCGGGTTAC
>Ga0209187_1000573_pt1 | contig 58806 bp, 52 predicted proteins | sample BantaG_FD_187430 | JGI IMG/M metagenome (GOLD analysis project Ga0209187, IMG submission 187430) | Marine algal microbial communities from Bantry Bay, Ireland - BantryBay_4 metaG (SPAdes) (version 2) | ecosystem: Host-associated > Algae > Red algae > Unclassified | place: Bantry Bay, Ireland...
AGAGGAAAGGCGAACCCGGCACATAGGGGACATCCATGTGCCCCGTCATATATTGTGTGATACCGATAATATTGTCCGGGAAAGCCTGCATTTGCCTGTCTTCGCGGTTGGCGGAATCTCCGAATAGCCCGAACATTCCTGTCATTGCCATTGGTCCTGCCATGAGGGCGAGACCTTGAGCTGCTCCAATTGCACCCTGCAGCTCGCCTTGTTCGGAATCTGACACGCGGCTGCTCATCATATTCGTTAGGGCGGGGCCGTAGAGACCTGCCAAGGCGGCGAGGGGGCCAGCCGCATAAATTATCCAGCCTGCATCTGCACTGCCCATCATGGTGTAACCGACCACAGCAGAGATTATGCCGATGAAACCTGCCCAGAACAGACCAATTTTAGGGATGATGATGCGGATAAGACCGCCTTGGACAATCATGGAGGCAACTGCGAATGCCCCAAGTGAAAACCCAACATCGCCAGGACTCCAGTCCAAACCTTCCATCGTCGAGAAGGCATAGGTTGTCGGATAAACTGTATGCGCGACAGCGAGAACGAAGAGGACAAAAATCAAACTCTTCACGCCCTTGATACGCCCCAAGGTGAGAACCGACCCAATCGGGTTAGAGCGTTTTATATCAAAAGAGCGCCGCTTAGATTTCGAAAGAGTCTCCGGAAGAAATTTTAGACCATAGACGACATTAACAAAGGAAAAAAACCCGGCAGCATAGAAGGGTACACGCGTTCCATATTCACCTAAAATACCGCCAATCACTGGGCCTAATAAGAAACCTACACCAAAGCTGGCTCCGATGAGTCCAAAATTCTGCGCGCGTTTTTCCGGTGAGCTGACGTCCGCGATATAGGCGTTTGCTGTTGAAAATGTTGCACCAAAAATACCTGACATGGCGCGCCCGATATAAATAAACAAAATTGTTGGGGCGAGTGCCATGAGAATAAAATCAAATGCCAAGCCACCTAACGACACTAACATAATTGGACGCCGCCCGAACCTGTCGGACAATCCGCCGACAATCGGCATACAGATAAACTGAAAGACAGCGTAAATAAGTGTCAGCCAACCGCTATGCATGACCGCTTCATGGTTTTCCAAGCCGGTCAATTCTTTGATGAGGTCAGGCAGAACCGGAATGATTATTCCAAAACTGATAGAATTGATCATGACAGTGATCAACACGAACAGAAGCGCATTCTTAGAATTTGCGGGAGAGCGCGACATGTGCGGGGCTTACGCTAGGCGACAGGTTTTGCGAAGGGTGCAAATTCGACCATCAGCCGTTCATAGACGGGGCGCTTAAATGGAACAACTGTATCTGCGATAGTATCAAGATCAGCCCAGCGCCATTCAGAAAACTCCTGCGGGCCATGGGCCTTTAAATCGATGTCGGAACCATCCCCATAATACCGATAGGCATACCAGCGTTGCCTTTGACCGATATTTTTCAGATGTCTCTTTTTTCGCGCTAACATTTCCGGTGTGAAATCGTAATAGAGCCAACCTTTTATAGCGCCGAGGTAATCCATATCGTCTGCGCGCAATCCCGTTTCCTCAAATAGTTCTCGCCGGCCTGCCGCTTTGGGTTTCTCGCCCTTATCAATCCCGCCTTGCGGGCATTGCCAGACATGCGGACCCTCTTCGCCAAAGCGTTTGCCCAGCCAAATTTTGCCTTCTTTATTAAATACCGCGACCCCGACATTTCGGCGGTAGTCAGATTTCTTGCGTTTCATGATTTACTTCAGAGCAGATGTGGCGGGCGCGAGTTGCAAATTTTGCGCCTCTAGTGTGGCGATCCATGCCTGCACTTCGGCAATCGTCTCGGGATAAACAAAACCAACGCCGACAGGGTGAGCACCTGATTGTGCCTCTTGGCCCAATCCGGTCAGGCGGGCGGAAATTACACGCGAAATGGGGCTCGGGTCGATCAGGCCATGTCCGGTTTTGAACGGTTGTCGAACGGAGCTTGCCAGGGCGGGCAGTGAGGGCGCTTGGAAGTCGCCATCCGTTATAAAGCCGAGGCCTGTCTGGGACAGCCGATCCATAAAAGGTGCCGCTACATCGGCTCGCGTTAGAAAAGCGTTGCCATTGAAATTTATGAGCCCGGCATATCCTTGCGCGCGGGACAACATCCAATCCAGCCGGCGGCCATTTTCAGCAGCCGGAAGTGATACGCGCAGCGCTCTGTCGGCTCCCGGTTCTGTCGGATCAAAATTTGTAGATTCCATGGGGATCTCGATGAGAACTTCATGCCCATCCGCGCGCGCGCTATTTACCCATTCTTGCAAACCGACACTATGGGCAGCGAAAGACAGAGTCACATCAGCGGGTAAGGATTGAATAGCGTCTTGGGTGAGACGACGGTTTATGCCCAAGCCGCCGATTATGAGGGAAACAGGTTGTTTTCCGGCTTGGCGACTATGTGGCCTCTTATAAGCCATTAGCGAATTACCGGCGTTTTTGGACGGGACGGGGCCAAATGCGCTTTGCCGCGTCAATCCAGCAATGGGCGCTTTGGGAAGCGCGCGCTGGCTTGGGATAATATCAATACGTTTGGGTTGCGGCCCGTCCGCAATCGACACGTTATCGGTCCCTGCGGCTCTGATGGCGTCGGTCGGGTTTACGCCTTCAGGCACGTCACCGGCTAAGAGATCAGGTGTCTCCAAGGTCATATCATCCAGCGCGGTGAGTGTTTCAACGGGCGGAAGCGGTGCCAGCGCCAGCGAGCCCCCCGACAAAGCATCTTCTGCATTTCCAAAAGCAGCCACGGCTAAAACGGGCAGGGCTAAACCCAGACCTAAAATGCCGCCAGCCATCAAGACATGCTTGCGAATGGAGGGCAGGGCGAGCGCAGTGCGGCGATTCGGATGAGCATTAGACATGGCTTTGTCTAAGAGCGTTTGCCGTCAGGGACAAATGCTAAGGGCCATCTAATATTTTTCGGATTGGGCTTTTAGAAGACGCTCATACTGAGAAGTTTTCAGGACTTCGACAGCTCTACGAAGTTGGTAATCCTCATCTTCCGGAAAAGTCTCAGGGGGATATTCAACATCCTCATAATTTTCTTCATAATCCGTCTCGTCGGGATTGATTAGGAAATTGCGCAAGGAATCTTCGCGAAAACGTTTTCTTATTTCACCATTATCGTCAAGGCCGGATACCAAAAGATCAGGCATGATGCCGCGGCCTTGGATAGAGGCCCCCGAGGGTGTAAAATATTTCTGTGTCGTCAGGCGTAGCGCGCCTTCCTCCGGACCCAGCGGGATAACGGATTGAACAGAACCTTTGCCAAAACTTCGGCGGCCTAATACGACAGCCCGACCCCGATCTTGCAACGCACCCGCGACGATTTCCGCTGCGGAAGCTGAGCCCGGGCTCATCAGGACGACGATTTTTGCGTCAGGATAAAGTTCACCGTCCTTGGCGTTATAGCGTTCATTGTCACTCGCATCGCGCCCTCGGGCGGAGAGAACTTCGCCGCCATTCAGGAACAGACCGGAAATGCTGACGGATTCGGTTAGCAACCCGCCACGATTTCCGCGGAGGTCAATAATCAGTTTGTCCAGCTTTCCAAGCTCAGTATTGAGCAGAGCCAAAGCCCGTGTTGTGTCTTTGGTCAGTTGGTCATTATTAAACGTCTCGATCTGTATATAACCCACACCCTGCTCAACACGGTGGCGGATGGCGCGTCCGCGAACCGTGTCGCGAACGACGACTATATCTCGGGCCGCCTTGTTTGGTGACAGCACCGTGACGGTCACAGGTTCGCCTTTTAGCCCCCGCATACCGCTAACGGCATCGTCCAAGGATTTTCCTCGAATATCATTTCCGTCAACGGCTGTAATAAAGTCGCCACCCCGGATTCCAGCTTGATAGGCTGGGCCGTCCTCAATGGCGTAATTGACTTTGACCAACCCGCCTTCGGACTGAATTTCAATACCAAGACCTCCATATTCGCGGCGCACAGCTTCGCGTTGTTCCGTGAAATCTACAGGCGGCACATAAGTGGAATGCGGGTCGAGAGAATGCAGAGCACCGTTAAGGGCATTTTCAATCAATGACGCTGTGTCGACCTCCTCGACATACTCATTTTGAACAATGGCCAAGACATCGGCAAACACGCTCATTTGATCATATATAGCCTGCGGGCTTTTCTCATCTGCAATGGCGGACAGCGGCAGGGTCGCGGCGAGCGCTAAAGCGCTCAACTTCATCGGATTCCAAAAAGCTCGGCGCATGTTTTAGCCTTGAGCCTTAGCTAGCTGTTCAGCGTAAGTCCCGGATTTTAATAGCTCAATTGCTTGAAGTAACTGATAGTCGTCGGAAACTTCAAACGCTTCCGGTGGATAGTCAATCTTTATCTCTTCCACTGTGTTTTCAGTCGCGTCGTCGTCTTTACCCTCATTCGCAATGGCATTTGGCAGACTGGCTTCAGAGAAACGTCTCCTTTCTTTGCCGTCATCAGGAATTGCCGAGATCATAATATCCGGCATAATCCCGCTGCCCTGAATGCTGCGGCCATTCGGCGTGTAATAGCGTTGCGTTGTGATCTTGAGCGCACCGTCGCGGCCACCGCGTAAAGGGATAACGTCTTGGACTGAGCCTTTGCCAAATGTTGTCATTCCGATAATTAAAGCGCGGCCTTTATCTTGTAGAGCCCCTGCAACGATTTCCGAAGCCGACGCCGAAGCGCCGTCAACCAAGACAACAACGGGTACATTTTTGGCCATCTGCCCTTTTTTCGCATTGAAGACATTTACATCATCTGCACGGCGTCCCCGCGTCGAGACAACTTCGCCGCCATCTAAAAAGACGGATGAGACCTCAATCGATTGAGTCAACAAGCCGCCAGGATTTCCGCGAAGGTCAAGAATGAGGCCCGTTAATCGTCCCCCATTTTCAACCTGCAGATCACTGATTGCGCTGCGCAATCCGTCCGCGGCTTTTTCATTGAACTGCGCAATGCGGGCATAGCCCACACCATCTTTCATCTCGAACTTTACAGTTTGCCGCTTGATAACTTCCCGCACGATATCGAGATAGATCGGGTCCTCTCCTTCCCGAACAATGGTGATGTTGATGGGCTCGTCAGGTTTGCCGCGCATCTGACCAACTGCCTCGCTTAACGTGGATCCCAGCAGCGATTTTCCATCAATTTCTGTAATGTAATCACCGGCTTTCACGCCCGCACGTTTGGCAGGCGTGTCATCAATCGGCGCGATGACTTTAACAAAGCCGTCTTCCATTGTGACTTCCATACCAAGGCCACCATATTCGCCCTTATTATCCATACGCAGATCTTTGAAGGAATCAGGGCTGATGTAAGAGGAGTGCGGGTCTAGCGATTGCAACATGCCGTTCATCGCGTCTTCGATAAGCTCGCTATCATCAACTTCCACAACATATTGGCTGCGCACGCGCGCCAGAACATCAGCAAAAAGCTCCAACTGCTCAAACGTTTCGTCATAGGCCGGACGCTCGACGGCAACCGCCGCTTGGTAGGTTGTCGAAAAAGCAAAGAGTGCAATAGCCGCAACGCTTCCGAGGGCAGGCAGGACAAGTTTCACAAGGAGTCTCCAGTATTAGATTCTAGACTTAGCCAGCCGCTTCGCGCTTTGCCAGTCAAATTGCTGCGATTTCAGGCCGAACTTACCCCGAATTAACATCTTGAGCCTGTAACCAGGGTTTCGGATCAACGGGTGAGCCGTTTCGGCGTAACTCGATATAGAGTTCCGCGCCGGTCTGGCTGGGGAGTTTCCCCACAGGTTCTCCCCGGCGGACCGTATCACCGGCGTCAATGTAGAGATCATTTAGCCCTGTGAGCAGCACAAAATAGCCGTCGCCGACATTTAAGATGACCACATTGTCGTAATTTTTAAAGGGCCCGGAAAATTCAACGCGTCCGGCATATGGGGCGATGACTTGACCACCCGGACGACCGGCATAGGTCTGACCTTTTTCCCCGCGGCCGTAAGATTTAATCAAGCGTCCTGAAACGGGCTGGATCATGCCGCCTTTTGCCTGGGCGAAGGGTTTTGTGCCTTCGGGTAAGACAAGTTTAGCCGTGGGTTTTCGGCCCGGTTTGGTGCGTGGGACGACTTTAGCGGCTTCTTTTTCCAATTTTGCGATGAGTTCCAGCAGGGTCTTTGATTCTGCGGCCAAACGGTCAGCTTCGGCGGCGGCTGTCTTTTTTTCATCCGCCAATTTGGCTTCCAGTTTCGACTTGCTGGTCAAGCCTGCATTCACAATTTTCATTTCAGACTTTAGCTTGGTGCGAGTGTCGGACAGATCTCGTTTTTTTAAAACGAGCCGGGCTTGTGTCACCTCTAAGGCCGTTAAGTTGAGGGCCAATGCGTCCGCACGGCTTTTCAATTGATTTGATAAGGTCGCCATTAAAAGCCCGGCATCTGCAGAGCGTTTTGCATCGCGCGGCGTCAGTGCCAGTGATGGAGGGGGGGATAATTCCAATCGCTGCAGTGCGGCGAGTAGTTCCGTGTATTGGGCGCGGTCCGCTTCGATCTGCGTGTTTAGCGTGAGTGCTCTTTCTGTTAGGCTTTCAGTCTCTCGCTCAAGGGCGGTTAAATTGGTTTCTATCGTCTGGGTTTGGCGAGCCGTTTTTGCGAGCGTTTTCTTTAAGTTCGAGACATCCTTGCGAACTTTCTGACGCTCCACTTCCAGCGCATTGGCTTCTTCGCGCGCGGCTTCCTCTTTCTTTGTCAAGGCGTCGACATCATTAGATGATTGCGCGTACGCAGGCGTGAAGACGGTCAGGCAGGCTGTCAAAGCTAATATCGCGAGAGCATTACGCATGAAACAGACATGCAGGATAACGTCTTTACCGCGCGTTAATCACACCCTGGATTTTGAGGGTCTAATCGCGGTGATAGGGGGTTTTTGCAAGAATGGATAAAGCGCGATAAATTTGCTCCGCCGCCATCACGCGTACCATTTTGTGAGGCCAGGTTTGCGCGCCAAAACTCCATTTCGTATATCGTCCGGGCCGCATCTCTTTAATTGCAGAGGGTTCAAACCCATCCGCGCCGCCAATCACCATATAGCTGGCCCCGACGCCGTCATCGCGTAGCATCGAAAAATGACGGGCGATGTCTCTGGAGGTCGGGCTTTTTCCGCGCTCATCCAAAAGAATGAGTTCATCTGAAGGCTCGATAACAGATAGAAGTTTGCGGGTTTCAGACGTGCGGTCATATTGACCTTTGAGTTCGACGCCTTGTTCCTCGACGGAAAGAAAACCTGTGCCGCGCGCTAAACCCTGAGCGCGGGACAAGTAGTCGTCAATGAGGGTCTTCTCAGGCCCGCTGCGCAAGACGCCCCCAGCCCTGAGGATCAGTTTCACGCCTCTTCGGTCGTATCATCCGGCGCTTGCTCTTTCACACCGCGCAGGCCATCGGGCAGGGGAACAGACCAGATCTTTTCCAGGTTATAAAAGACCCGCACTTCCGGACGGAAGACATGTAGGATGACATCTCCGGCATCAATCAGAACCCAGTCAGACGCCTGTTGCCCCTCGACTACCAAGTCTTTAAAGCCGCGTTCTTTGAGAGCGCGTTGAACATAGTCCGCCAAGGCGCTGACATGGCGATTGGATCGCCCGGACGCGACGAGGAGGTAATCTGCTATGGAGGATTTCCCGCGAATGTCGATTTCAATCACATCCTGAGCCGAGTTTTCATCCAGAACGTGCTGGATGAAATCTGAAAGCTCTTTGGATTCCGGACCGTCTTTGATCGTGACTTTAGCGGGGGTTTCTTGATGTGCGGCGGTCAGAAGACTCTCCATGAATAATTCGATGTTTCGTCTTTAACATATAAGGACGATATAGGCCAATAGCTAGCGGGACGCGCGAATAGCGGATGAGCTACGTTTGTCCAGCGGTAGAGTCAGATAGGTCCATGCGGGTGCTGCAAAATATTTTAAGACATGCGCCTGATCCTCACCTATCCGAGCGTAATCATATTGGCGGGCGGCCTGTCCCAAACGGGCCCGAATGGGTGAACCGGGGCGGGCGATTACGGCAATCGGCACGGTTTCGAAAATTTTCTGCCAAGCCAGCCACTTCGGCAGCTGTAGAAGATTATCCGCGCCCATGATGAACACGAATTGCGTATCGGGCTGGCGGGTTTTCAGGGTGGTCAAAAGATCGATAGTATATTGTGTGCTATATTGCAGCTCGATGTCAGACACCCGCATATTTGGCGGCAGAGGGAGATTGCATACGGTCTCTGCGCGGTGCTCCCAGCTTGGCTGTTCTGGCTTCAATGGGTTTTGCGGACTGACCAACCACCAGATTTCGTCCAGTTGGAGCTGCCGCAGCCCAGCACGCGCAACATGAAGATGTCCGCCATGCGCGGGATTAAAGGATCCGCCAAAAAGCCCAACCGACCTCAAGGCCGAGTCTGCCCGGTGCCGCGCACTTGATATTTATAAGTCGTGAGATGCTGCGCGCCTACCGGACCCCGCGCGTGGAGTCGTCCTGTTGCAATGCCGATCTCTGCGCCAAACCCAAACTCGCCGCCATCCGCATATTGGGTTGAGGCGTTGTGTAAAACGATGGCGCTGTCGACGCTATTTAAGAATATTTCAGCGGCATCAGTGTTTTGTGTCAGAATGGCATCCGTATGCCCGCTGCCATATTTCTCGATATGGGCGAGGGCAGAGTCCATACCGTCAACAACCGCAATATTGAGGATTGCTGCCAGATGTTCTGTCGCAAAATCTACATCTGTCGCCGCCGTAATGTTAGGCAAAATTTCTCGTGCTCTGGCGTCGCCGCGCAATTCGCACTGACCACTAAGCCGCTCATACAAAACGGGCAGGGCTTTGGCAGCAATGGCGACGTCTACCAAAACGGTTTCCGTCGACCCGCAGACGCCTGTCCGGCGGAGTTTAGCATTCTCTACAACGTCTATGGCTTGTTTCAGGTCCGCATCTGCATGTAGATAGCTGTGATTCAAACCTTCTAAATGTGCCAGAACCGGCACGCGGGCATCTTCCTGAACGCGTGCGACAAGGCCTTTGCCGCCTCTCGGAATGATAATGTCGATAGCGCCGTTCAGGCCTCTGAGCATGTCACCGACAGCGGCGCGGTCTGTGGTTTGCACGAGTGAGATTGCCGCTTCCGGCAAGTCCGCCTCACGTAAGCCGGCCTGTAATGCGGCGTGAATAGCCTTGTTCGATCGCACGCTTTCAGATCCACCGCGCAGCACACAGGCATTGCCGGATTTCACGCACAGCCCGCCCGCATCCGCCGTGACATTTGGACGGCTTTCAAAGATCATGCCGATGACGCCGATGGGCACGCGAACTTGGCTGAAATGCAAGCCATTTGGTCGCGTCCAGGATTTCTCCACAGCGCCCACCGGGTCAGGCAGTTCAGCTATGGCATCCAATCCATCGGCTATGCCCGCGACGCGCGACGTATCGAGTTTGAGGCGATCTAACATAGCGGCGCTCAGGCCTTTTTCTGAGGCGGCGGCCATATCTTGGGCGTTCGCATCCAGAATTCTGCTTTCCGCTTTGCGAATTTCCGTTGCCATAGCGCGCAGCGCCGCATTGCGCGTTTCGCCGCTTGCCAAGCGTAAGTCAGCCGACGCGGTTTTCGCGTCTTGTCCGAGAGCGAGCATGTCGGTTTCGCGTGTCATATCAGAGCATCACCAAATTATCGCGGTGGATCATTGCCGCGCCATTTTCATAGCCCAACGCTGCCAGAATTTCAGTTGATTTCAGACCTTTTATGCGGTCGGCTTCCACTAAGTCATAAGCAATCAACCCGCGCGCAACTTCGGATCCGTTCGCCATTATCGACACGGCGTCACCTTTTTCAAAGGTGCCGGAGATGGCCGTGACACCTGCCGGTAATAGGCTGCTGCCATTTTGCAAAGCATTCAGCGCGCCCGCATCGATATGCAGTGCGCCGCTGGGTTTCAGCGTTCCGCCGATCCATTGCGCGCGGGCTTTGCGAGGGTTGCTTTTGGCCTTGAACAGCGAGTGTTTCGCGCCTGCGCCGAGCGCCGAAAGTGCCCCAACGGAGCGGCCATCGCAAATCACCATGTCGCAGCCAGCCTGCGTGGCTATCTTCGCGGCAGCCAGTTTGGTAACCATGCCACCCGTCCCGACGCCCGCAGCCGCATTTGGCGCGCCGCCCATTTCCATTATGTCTTCAGTTAAATCTGTGATGATCGGAATATGTTTCGCCGATGTGTCGGCGCGAGGATCAGCGGTGTAGAGTCCGTCAATATCGGAGAGCAGAATGAGCAAGTCCGCGCCGATCATTTGGGCCGTGCGAGCGGCCAATCGGTCATTGTCGCCATAGCGGATTTCGTCTGTCGCGACCGTGTCATTCTCATTGATGATCGGAACTGCGCCCAACCCCAAAAGCGTGTCGAGAGTCGAGCGCGCATTGAGCCAACGACGACGATTTTCTGTATCATTCAATGTGAGTAACGCTTGCGCCGTCATCAAGTCGTGCTGCCCAAGCGCATCATCATAAGCGCGTGTCAGGCTGGATTGCCCGGCGGCCGCGCAGGCTTGTTTCTCTGGCAGGGAGAGCGAAGTTTCGAATAATTTCAGACGTTGCCGCCCCAGCGCAATCGCGCCTGAGCTAACGAGGACGATGCGTTTATCTTTGAGGACCGCCAAATCAGCGGCCAATGCCGCCAGCCAGTCTTCTCGCAACGACTGGGTCTTTTCGTCGACCAATATGGCCGATCCGATTTTGACGACGATTGTTTTGGCGGCGGAAAACATGAAACTAGGGAGACCAGCCTTTGACGTCTTCAATCTCACCTGCTGCGATTTGTTCCTGTCGCAGTTTTTCCGCGCGTTCCGCTTCCTCGCCAGCGCGGCGAATTTCCACGTGTTTATAAAGGGCTGCCAGCACAGGCGTGAGACCTTGCTGTGCGACGGAACTGATAGGGAATGGACGTTGCCCACACGCGGCTTCTAAGGCGTCCTGAAGCTCTGTAATGCGGTCAGGGGACAGCGAGTCACATTTCGATATTGCAACGACTTCGGGTTTATCCTCAAAACTGTCATCATAATCTTCCAACTCTTTTTTGATCGCTAGATAATCGGCAACCGGGTCTTCCGTTATTCCGGACACAAGGTGCAATATGGCCGCGCAGCGTTCCGCGTGGCCCAGGAAACGATGGCCGAGGCCTGCGCCTTCTGCCGCGCCTTCGATAAGGCCGGGAAGATCGGCAATAACAAAGCGTTCCGCCGTACCCATGCTGACGACGCCCAAATGTGGGTGCAGGGTTGTAAAGGGATAATCAGCCGTCTTTGGAGTGGCGGCACTGACCGACGAGAGAAAGGTCGACTTGCCGGCGTTGGGCAAGCCGATGAGCCCCGCATCCGCAATAAGTTTCAACCGCAGCCAGACCCATTTTTCTTCACCCTCTTCGCCGGGATTGGCTTGGCGCGGCGCTTGGTTGGTAGCGCTCTTAAATCGAGCATTGCCCCAACCGCCATTGCCGCCTTTTGCCATCAAAATGCGTTCGCCGTCTTCCGTCAAATCCGCGAGAACTTCATCCGTCTCGGCGTCGATGACTTCCGTCCCAACCGGAACTTTTAAGATGATGTCTTCTGCGGCAGCGCCGTGGCGATCCCGGCCCATACCGTGCATGCCGGTCCTGGCTTTGAAATGTTGCTTGAAGCGGTAATCAATCAGCGTGTTGAGGCTGCGGGTGGCTTCTAAATAGATATGGCCGCCGCGTCCGCCATCACCGCCATTGGGTCCGCCAAAGGCAATATATTTCTCACGCCGGAAGGAGATGCTGCCGCCGCCGCCCGATCCGGACTTTACGTAGATTTTGGCTTGGTCAAGAAATTTCATAAGCCGTCCTTACGCCGCGTTATTGGCTTTGGCTAGGTCAGAGAGCGCCGCATGCATGCCGGGGCCATAGCCGAAATGGGGCCGCGCCGTGAATCCAAACCGCGTGTAAAACGCATCCTGGCCCTCCGCTGCAAATAGACCGATTAGACAAGTCGGAGGACAGGTTTGCGATAGGCTCTCAATCAGCGCAGAGATCATCGCCTGCCCAATGCCTTGGCTTTGAAAGGCTTGCACGACGATGACGTCTTGGATGTAGACGTTCAAAACGCCGTCCCCAACCAAACGGGCCATGCCGATGGTTTGCTCACCGCTGACCGCTATCGCTCCGCCTAGAGAGGCTTCCAAAGCGTCGCGCGCTTGCTCGGCCGTCGGTATGCCCCAGCTCACACCGCTTCGCAGAGACCTGAACTCTGATACATTTGGTAATCTATGTATAATTTCGACGTTCATGGTGCGGCCTTTAGGATGAAGTCTTGCGACGGGGCCTTTTTCAATCGTGCCATTGAGAAATACGGCTCTGGCTGTCTGCTGCGTTTAAATCCCAGTTTTTCCAGAACACGCGCACTGCCCGGGTTGTCGATGAAAACGCCGGCCACGCGGTCTGCTGCGCCCAATGTTGTATCCGCTTCAGCGAGCAGGGCGGCACAGGCCTCAGTCATATAACCTTTCCCCCAAAACGGTCGTCCGATCCAATAGCCGACTTCCCACAAGGCGGTCTCTTCGCGTTTGAATAAATCGGTTATGCCAATCAAAGCATCATCGCCTTTCAGGGTGATGGCATAGGGATGGGCGAGGCCTCTGCGTTTGGCCGCATGGAACGTCATGATCTTAAATTCAGCGGAGAGCACAGGGTAGGGATAGGCGATACTGCCCGTCATGCGCGCAATGTCAAAGTCCGAAACAAGTTTGGAGAACGCATCCGCGTCGCGTCGCTCTGTCTGGCGGAGAACGAGACGCTTCGTTTCAATAATATCACGCATGACAATTCTCCCAAATTGTCAGCAGGAGGTGACTGATCCCTAGCTATAAAATAGCTGTGGTCACAAAAAAGGGAAACCGGGCGGACCCGATTTCCCTGCTGTTCTATAAACGGGTCGCCTGTTGGCGGTGACCCGAAAAATCAGGTCTTTATTCAGCGGCCTGTGGAAGGTCGACTGAGACATATGTGCGGTCATTGCGTTTCGTCGTGAAAGACACGCGGCCTTCCGTCAGAGCGAAGAGCGTGTGATCTTTACCCATGCCGACATTGGCACCCGGATAATACTTTGTCCCGCGCTGACGAATAATGATGTTGCCCGGAATGACGGCTTGTCCGCCGGACTTCTTGACGCCGAGACGGCGGCCTGCACTATCGCGACCGTTGTTTGACGAACCACCAGCTTTTTTATGTGCCATGATGAACTCCTAAAATCGATTGGGGACGAGCCCCGAATTTAATCCCAAAATGGGAGGCGTTTTAGCCCTTGATACCTGTGATGCGAACAACCGTCTCAAACTGACGATGCCCTTGCTTACGGCGATAGTTCTGACGACGCTTCTTTTTGAAGACGATGACTTTGTCGCCTTTGCGTTGTTCGAGAACTTCGCCTGTGACAGAAGCGCCTTTGACGAGCGGAGCGCCGACTTTTACATCGCTGCCCGCGCCGTGCATCAGCACGTCACCAAATGTGATCTTCCCGCCGGCTTCGCCGTCGAGCTTTTCTATGATGATAATGTCGTCTTTGGCGACTTTATATTGCTTACCACCGGTCTGAATGACTGCGAACATGGTCTCGTCCTTGAGGCTGAGCAGGGCGTGCCCTGTCGTCTAAATACATAAAAGCCGCGCTGGGCGAATCCCGCGGCGGCCAATTCGACGCCCTTATAAGCCCCTGCACTGCACTGTCAATCCGCTTGCGCGAGAGTTTGACAGAGACGGTCTGACATTAAAGCCGTTTGCAAACGCCTATACTGGCACCAAAAAACCCCGCCGACGATAAGGTCGGCGAGGCTTGAAAATCTTATATCCGGCGCGCGAGGCGCCGGAACTTTGGAACTTAGTTACCCGGGGTAACCTGACCGATGACAACACCGTTGGCAATGATTTGGCCATTCGCATTGACTTGGCCAATGACCGCGCCGCTGCTGTTCACGACAGAGCCGTTCGGAAGAACCGAGAAGCCACTACCGGAGGACATGCCGCCGGTTGTGACACCGCCGACTGATCCACCAGTGGCATTCATGCCGCTCATGATGACCTGTCCGGCACTGTTCACGACATCGCCATTGGCGTTCATCGTTCCGATGATAGCACCTGATGCGTCACGGACGGATCCGTCTGCACCGATTGTGTAACCACCTGCACCGCCGCCAGTCGTTGTGACTGTCGTGCCGCTAGTGAAGCCGCCGGCTCCTCCGGTTGCTTGGCCGCCTGCGGTAAATCCGCCGATGGCTTGCTGGTTGCCGGAGACCATTGAGCGCCAGTTAACACCCAAGGCATCAACAGTTCTCAAGGTCACGCCGCCTGTGGACAGGCCGCGGGCTTGCTGGAAGCGCTCAACAGAGGCGTAGGTCTGCTGACCAAGACGTCCGTCAATTGCACCCGTGTAGAAACCTTCACGTTTCAACGCTGTTTGGATAGCGCGGATAACGGTTGGGTTAGCGTTCGCCTCACAGAGGACTTGACGCCATTCTGCACGTTCCGGGCTGGTCTGTGTGCGTTTCGTAATCGTGCCGTACTGTGCCGGTATTACTACCGTCTCAGTCGTCGCAGGACGAACAACGCGCTGGACTTGAACCGTATCGTAACGAGCCGGGATGACGCGACGTTCGATCCGCGGTGCACCATCAACCACGCGGCGCGTGACTTGCTTGGTGACAGCCGGGATAGTCCGCTCTGTCGTCGTTGCCGGTGTCTTCACGACGCGGCGTGTGACCTGCTTCGTAACAGCCGGGATACGACGCTCTTGCGTCGAAGCCGGTGTCTTGATGCGGCGACGGGTTTCCGTCTTCGTCACAGCCGGGATGGTGCGTTCCTGCGTCGTAGCAGGTGTGCGCATCACACGACGTGAGATTTGCTTGGTCACAGCCGGGATAGTCCGCTCAGATGTACGAGCCGGTGTCTTAACGACACGACGCGACACAACCTTGGTGACAGCTGGGATGGTCCGCTCAACAGTCGTTGCCGGGTTTTTAACAACACGGCGCTGAACAGTCGACATCTTCGCAGGGATAGTCCGCTCGGATGTGCGTGCAGGCGTTTTGACGACCTGACGTGACACAACCTTCGTCACAGCCGGGATGGTGCGTTCCTGCGTCGTAGCAGGTGTGCGCATCACACGACGTGAGACTTGCTTCGTGACAGCCGGGATACCGCGCTCAGTGACACGTGCCGGAGTTTTCACAACGCGGCGAGACACTTGCTTAGTAACAGCCGGGATTGTCCGCTCAACAGTCGACGCGGGTGTCTTAACAACACGGCGCGTTTCTGTTTTCGTGACAGCCGGGATACCGCGCTCAGTGACACGAGCCGGAGTTTTCACAACACGGCGTGTTTCCTGCTTGGTGACAGCCGGGATACGACGCTCTGCAACAGTGGCCGGTGTCTTAACGACGCGGCGCGTAACCTGTTGTGTTTGCGCCGGAACAGACCGCTCAGTGACAGACGCCGGTGTCTTCACGACACGACGGGACACTTGCTTGGTCACAGCCGGGATAGCCCGTTCGACAGTCCGTGCCGGGTTCTTGATGCGACGGCGTGTCTCTGTCTTCGTGATCGCCGGTACTGCACGCTGTTGCGTTGCAGCCGGTGTCTTCACGACACGACGGGAGACTTGCTTGGTCACAGCCGGAACCGTGCGCTCGACAGTTTGTGCCGGTGTCTTAACGACGCGGCGCGTTTCTGTCTTCGTCACAGCCGGGATACCACGCTCTTGTGTCCGTGCCGGTGTCTTAACGACGCGGCGGGACACTTGCTTGGTCACAGCTGGGATTGTGCGCTCAACAGTTGACGCTGGTGTCTTAACAACACGGCGTGTCTCTGTTTTCGTGACAGCCGGGATACCGCGTTCTCTGACAGAAGCCGGAGTTTTCACAACGCGGCGAGATACCGTCTTCGTGACTGCCGGGATAGCCCGTTCAGCCGTGCGAGCCGGCGTCTTGATGCGGCGGCGTGTCTCTGTCTTCGTGATCGCCGGAACTGCACGCTGTTGCGTAGCAGCCGGTGTCTTCACGACGCGACGGGAGACTTGCTTGGTCACTGCCGGGATAGTCCGCTCAACGGTTGACGCTGGTGTCTTAACAACACGGCGCGTTTCCACTTTTGTGATTGCCGGGATAGTCCGCTCTGTTGTGCGGGCCGGTGTCTTCACAACACGACGGGAGACTTGCTTCATAACAGCCGGAACAGAGCGTTCCATCGTTGCAGCAGGTGTTTTCACGACGCGGCGCGTTTCCATCTTCGTCACAGCCGGGATGGTCCGCTCAGATGTGCGGGCCGGTGTCTTGACGACGCGGCGGGAGACTTGCTTGGTCACAGCCGGGATTGTGCGCTCAATGGTGGACGCCGGTGTCTTAATGACACGACGCGATTCCATTTTCGTCACAGCCGGGATGGCACGCTGAACAGTTGAGGCCGGTGTCTTAACGACGCGGCGTGTCACCTGCTTCATGACCGCTGGAATAGTCCGTTCGACCGTTGCAGCTGGCGTCACGACGCGGCGGCGGGTTTCCTGCTTCGTGATAGCCGGAACATTACGCTGTTGCGTAGCGGCCGGAGTTTTCACGACGCGGCGAGAGACCTGCTTCGTCACAGCCGGGATAGTCCGCTCAGATGTGCGGGCCGGTGTTTTCACAACGCGGCGTGTTTCCATCTTCGTCACTGCCGGGATGGTCCGCTCAGATGTGCGGGCCGGTGTCTTAACGACGCGGCGAGAGACTTGCTTGGTAACAGCCGGGATTGTGCGCTCAACAGTAGAGGCCGGTGTCTTAACGACGCGGCGCGTTTCCTGTTTCGTGATCGCTGGGATAGTCCGCTCTGTTGTGCGAGCCGGTGTCTTAACGACGCGGCGAGACACTTGCTTGGTCACAGCCGGGATTGTCCGTTCAGCAGTGGACGCTGGCGTCTTGATGACGCGGCGCGTTTCTACCTTCGTGACAGCCGGAATACCGCGCTCTCTGACAGAAGCCGGAGTTTTCACGACGCGGCGGGAAACCTGCTTTGTTACCGCAGGGATTGTCCGCTCAACGGTGCGAGCAGGCGTTCTTACAACGCGGCGTGTTTCCATCTTCGTCACTGCCGGGATGGTCCGCTCAGATGTGCGGGCCGGTGTCTTAACGACGCGGCGGGAGACTTGCTTGGTTACAGCCGGGATTGTGCGCTCAACAGTTGACGCCGGTGTCTTAACGACGCGGCGCGTTTCCTGTTTCGTGATCGCCGGGATAGTCCGCTCTTGCGTAGACGCAGGACGGTCAACGACGCGGCGCGTGACAGTAGATGTCTTCGCCGGGATTGCCCGCTCTGATGTACGAGCCGGTGTCTTAACGACGCGGCGTGTACGTGTCTTCGTGACGGCTGGAACACTCCGCTCGACAGTCGACGCAGCTGTTTTCACAACGCGGCGGCTAACTTGCTTCGTAACAGCCGGGACGCGGCGCTCGGCCGTGCGGGCCGGGTTTTTGATACGACGACGTGTTTCAGTCTTCGTAACAGCCGGGATAGACCGCTCTGTTGTACGAGCCGGTGTCTTAACGACGCGGCGCGTTACAGTGTTGGTAACAGCCGGGATCGTGCGCTCTTGCGTACGAGCCGGAGTTTTCACAACGCGGCGTGTTTCCACTTTGGTCACAGCAGGAATATTGCGCTGCTGTGTAGAGGCCGGACGGTCAACGACGCGGCGTGTGACCTGCTTGGTCACGGCCGGGATAGACCGCTCAACTGTGCGGGCCGGAGTTTTGATACGGCGACGTGTTTCAGTCTTCGTAACAGCCGGGATAGTCCGCTCTTGTGTAGACGCAGGACGGTCAACAACACGGCGCGTTACGGTGTTCGTAACAGCCGGGATAGTCCGCTCTTGTGTCCGAGCCGGTGTCTTAACGACGCGGCGTGTCAGCGTTTTCGTGACAGCCGGGATGCGGCGTTCAACGACTTTTGCTTCTTCTGCAACAACACGTGTGGAGACTGTGCCCATCTGCTGACCAAATTGGCCGTTTGATGAACCGGAATTTCCACCATTACCGCCGACGAGACGGGAACCGCCTGCTGATCGGTCAGCACGCTGAGCATCTGCAGAGGACAATCCGTCACGGTCATCACGACCGTCGCGGTTTGCGTCAACAAAGCCATTGATGCGTGTTCCGCCGGAGAATGAAGCGCCGGAAGCGTCCACAACACGAGCAGGTGTCTTAACAATACGGCGAGTCAGTGTGCTCGTTTTAGCTGGCACTGGGATCTCGCGGGTAGTCGCTTCACGGTCAACAACGCGGCGTGTGACCTGCTTGGTAACAGCAGGGATAGTCCGCTGTGTTGTCCGAGCTGGCGTGACGACGACTTGTTTGGTGATAGTCTTGTATTTGGCCGGGATCAGAACACGACAGAGAATTTCACCTGTCTGGTTCACGATAGTCTCGGTTGATTCCACGACTTGGTTAGAAACGCCGTTAAAGACAGTGAACTGTCCGCGCGTCGCTGTGTTCACGCGACCACCGGCAAATGCACCGGAGTTAATCGCTTGTGAACCTGGCTTCCACTCTTCACGGGCCGGCTCGATAAGAACACGCTCTGAACGTGACTCATATTTCGCAGGGATGACCGTGAGGTCAGTACGCTCTGGCTGAACAACGATTGTCTCAGTGACCGTGCGGTATGTTGCAGGGACAACTTCAACACGAGTTGACGCTTCCTGTGTGACGATCGTCTCTGTCACAGTTTCATACTGTGCCGGGATGATGCGTAACGTGTTGGCAGCTTCCTGCTGGACGTATGTCTGGTTCTCCGTGCGGAATTTCGCAGGAACAGCAACATACTCAACAGATTCAGGCTGAACGACAACTGTCTCGGAGACAGTCTCATAAGTTGCCGGGATAGCAACGAGCTCTGTCGCAGCTTCCTGAACAACAACGGTTTCAGTCACATTGCGATATGTCGCAGGGATAACAACCAGTTCTGTCGATGCTTCCTGAACAACGAGTGTCTCGTTGTAAGTCTCATAGACAGCCGGAACTGTTTCATATGTGACGCTGGCAGGTTGAACAACAACGGTCTCTGTGACGTTCTTGAACGTTGCAGGGACAGATACGAGCTGAGTTGAAGCTTCCTTAGCGATAACAGTTTGAGACACCGTCTCAAATGTTGCCGGGATAGCGACAAGCTCTGTCGAGGCTGGCTGGACAACAACGGTCTCAGTGACTGTTTCGAAAGTTGCCGGAATAGAGACGAGCTCTGTGCTGGCTTCCTGAACAACGATTGTTTCGTTGTAAGTCTCATACTCTGCCGGGATGGACATGTATTCGACAGTTTCAGGCTGAACAACAACTGTTTCAGTCACTGTCTCGAAGGTTGCCGGAACAGAGACGAGCTCTGTTGTAGCTTCCTGAACGACAACTGTCTCAGATACAGTTTCATATGTTGCCGGGATGGAAATAAGCTCTGAGCTCGCTTCTTGGACAACAACTGTTTCTGTAACGTTTCTGAACGTCGCAGGGATAGAGACGAGCTCTGTAGAGGCCTCTTGAACAACCATTGTCTCGGAGACTGTTTCATAAACAGCCGGGACAGAGACATATTCGACAGAAGCTGGCTGAACGACGACTGTCTCAGTGACAGTTTCGAATGTCGCAGGGATCGTGACGAGCTCTGAAGATGCTGCCTGAACGACAACAGGGTAGGTTTCCGTCTCGAAGACAGCCGGAACTGTTTCATATGTGACAGAAGCTGGCTGAACGACGACTGTCTCAGTGACAGTTTCGAATGTTGCCGGGATTGTGACCAACTCGGAGCTGGCTTCCTGAACAACAACTGTCTCGGAGACTGTTTCATAAACAGCCGGGATAGAGACATATTCTACGCCTGCAGCCTGAACGACGACTGTCTCAGTGACAGTTTCGAAGGTCGCCGGGATAGAGACGAGCTCTGTGCTGGCTTCTTGAACAACGATTGTCTCACCAACTGTTTCATAAACAGCCGGGACAGAGACGTATTCGACAGAAGCTGGCTGAACGACGACTGTCTCAGTGACAGTTTCGAACGTAGCCGGGATCGTGACGAGCTCCGTGGAGGCCGCTTGAACGACAACCGGATATGTTTCTGTCTCAAAAGTCGCAGGGATAGAGATATACTCTACACCAGCGGCCTGAACGACGACTGTTTCAGTGACTGTTTCATAAGTTGCCGGAATAGAGACGAGCTCTGTGCTGGCTTCCTGAACAACAACTGTTTCTGTGTAGTTCTCATATTTGGCCGGAACAGCTGAATACTCAGTTGTAGCAGGCTGAACGACGACTGTTTCAGTGACAGTTTCGAATGTCGCAGGAACATTGACGAGCTCTGTAGACGCTTCTTGAACCACAACCGGCTCTTGAATGGTCTCATATACAGCCGGAACAGCGACATATTCGACAGATGCCGGCTGGACAACGATTGTCTCCGTGACAGTTTCGAATGTAGCCGGGATGGTCACAAGCTCTGTAGATGCGGCCTGAACGACAACCGGATAGGTTTCCGTTTCAAATACAGCCGGAACAGTGACATATTCAACACCGGCAGGCTGAACGACGACTGTCTCTGTGACAGTTTCGAACGTGGCCGGGATTGTGATCATTTCGCTGGACGCTTGCTGAACAACCATAGTCTCGCTGACTGTCTCATAGACAGCCGGTACGGAGACATATTCAACAGTTGCAGGCTGAACGACGACTGTCTCTGTGACAGTTTCGAAAGTTGCCGGGATAGAGACGAGCTCTGTGCTGGCTTCCTGAACAACGATTGTTTCGTTGTAAGTTTCGTAAGTCGCTGGAACAGAAACATATTCGACGCCAGCAGGCTGGACAACGACAGTTTCAGATACAGTTTCAAACGTCGCAGGAATTGTGACCAACTCGGAGCTGGCTTCCTGAACAACAATTGTCTCACCAACTGTCTCATAGACAGCAGGAACAGACACATACTCAACAGAGGCTGGCTGTACGACAACAGTTTCAGTCACTGTTTCGAATGTAGCCGGGATAGAAACGAGCTCGGAGCTGGCTTCTTGAACAACGATTGTCTCGCTAACTGTGTCATACACAGGCGGGATAACTGAATACTCAACAGTCGCCGGTTGAACGACGACAGTCTCAGTGACAGTTTCGAATGTCGCAGGAATTGTGACCAGATCGGTGGACGCTTCCTGAACAACGATAGTTTCGTTATATGTTTCATATTCAGCTGGAACAGACACATATTCTACGCCGGCTGGCTGAACGACGACTGTCTCAGTGACAGTTTCGAAAGTAGCCGGGATAGTGATGAGCTCTGAGCTAGCAGCTTTAGAAACAACAGTTTCTGTGACTGTCTCGAAGACAGGCGGGACAGTCACTAGCTCTGTGCTGGCTTCCTGAACGACGACTGTTTCAGTAACAGTTTCGAATGTTGCCGGGATTGTGACCAACTCGCTGCTGGCTTCCTGAACAACTACAGTCTCGGCAACGGTCTCAAAGACGGCCGGGACAGTTACATATTCAACAGAGGCAGGCTGAACCACAACTGTTTCAGATACAGTTTCGAATGTTGCCGGGATTGTGACCAACTCGGAGCTGGCTTCCTGAACGACAACTGTTTCGTTAACAGTTTCGAAGACTGGCGGAATTGTGACCAATTCGGAGCTGGCTTCCTGAACAACGACTGTCTCAGTGACAGTTTCGAATGTGGCCGGGATAGTGACAAGCTCTGTAGACGCTTCTTGCGAAACGATGCTTTCAGTGACCGTCTCATATTGAGCCGGGACAACTGTGTACTCAACAGAAGCTGGCTGAACGACGACTGTCTCAGAGACAGTTTCATATGTTGCCGGGATTGTGACGAGTTCTGTAGATGCTTCTTGCGAAACAACAGTTTCCGTAACCGTTTCGAATACAGGCGGGATCGTGACCAGCTCTGTGGAGGCTTCCTGAACAACAACTGTGTCAGTGTAGTTTTCGTAAACAGCCGGGATTGTGATGTACTCGACTGACTCAGGCTGAACGACGACTGTCTCGGCGACAGTTTCGTAAACCGGAGGAATTGCGACGAGCTCTGTAGACGCTTCTTGAACAACAACCGTCTCAGTGACTGTGCGGAATGTGTTTGCACCTGATGTCGCGCCAGTGCCGCGATAAGCATTGACTGCGGAGCGAGAAACGACGCGCCCACCGGAGGCAACAATGTTGCCGGAACCGTCTAGGGAACCAATGCTTGAACCGGAGGCGTTACGGACACGACCGTCAGCCGAAACTGAGTAAGTCGTTCCGCCAATAACGAGGCGTGTTGGTGAAGACCCTGTGCCAATTAGTGTTAGGGGGTTAACAGCGTTGGCAGCCAAAACGCTTCCGTTGTTCGCGACAATATTGCCCGAAGCATCAACAGAACCAATCCGCGCACCCGCAGCGTTGGTGACTGTTCTGGAAGAATCAATCATGTAGGGCGTTCCGCCTACGGTGACCGTGATTTTGCCACGACCGGGAACAACAGAACCGCCGGTTCCGGCCACGACGAGCTCATAGCTCTCTTCTTGGACGAGAATACGTTCTGGAACAGTTTCAAACTGCGCAGGGATCATTTTGATCTCTTCGCCGGCTTGACGCAGAACAACCTGCTCTGTCGATGTTGTGTATTGAGCGGGAACAATAACCCGAGCGAAACATTCACCGGGGAGCGGATTACCTGGCGGTAGCTCCTGAGCGATTGTAGGTGCGGCAAATACCGCGGCCGATGCGGCCAGTAGAAGAGTGCGTTTCATCTTAAGAAAACCCCCAAAGTCTCCAGTTATTAGTTACCCGCGACATGCGAATACCTCCAATAGCCCATACGCTCGTGTCTCACGAACGGAGGGCCTTAACTTCCTCTTAAACATAGGAGGAAGTAAATCAATTCCTAATCTGTGTTACGCGAAAAGGTCGGAAGAAAGACGCCTTAGCGGCGTGTAACATCTCCCTATCTCCTCTCGTATCACCATAGGCTTCCATTATTTTGACAGAATGTGGTGAGAATTGGTCAAAAATGCGGCGGACTTTGTTTTTCCCCCAAACATTATAACCGTGTAGCTCACCAGTGATTCTCCCTTTACTTATCGTTAACTCGGTTGCCATTACGTGATTTTCATGAATGCTAGCTGAACTCGCCCAGGCGCGCAGATAAGGGCCGATCGAAGCGCTGCATATATATAATGAGTCGGGGCCGCACGCTGGATCCGCTAAAAGCGCGTTGATCCTTTCAATAGCGGCCGGGCGAATCAAGCCCGGGATAACGTCCTTCGCAAATTGCGCGGCGCGAGCATCGATATCAGCTGCTAACTCTCCAGCGAAAAAGCGGCGAACCACAGCTTTTTTCACAGCGTGACGGTCGATGCCGCCAAGCTTGTAAGTGATGAAGGTCGGCATGAGCCGCGTGATGTTCCAAAGCCAACGGGGGGTGCCGGCGTAATATCGCAGGAAGAGCGCAAAAGTGTCCCGGGTCGTGATCGTACCGTCAAAATCAAAGACGAAAATCTTATGGTCGTATTCTGTGGGGGCGCTCGGCATTACCTGCCTCATAAGGGCCGATGCGAGGCATTCAAGCCCGCAATTACAGTGTGGTTGGTAAAGTGCTAATGTTCCTGTTGCGCAGACCGGGGCGGCTGCAAAACGGGTCTTGCGCCGAGGAGTTTCGCGCTTCAGACACAGCTTCAACGAATCTCACTTCTGATTGTGCCCGGGGAATTTATGCGCTGCTCTTTTTTATCTCAAGCCTCTGTAATCGCTATTGTTTTGCTTTCAGGGTGCAAAGCTAAAACGGCAAGCCTACCGTCCATCGACGATGTGCCTTTTGCGCATATGGCGTCCGATCTGCCCGTTGATACAGCCATCACTTACGGTGAGCTTCCCAATGGTCTGCGCTATGCCGTTCGTGAGAATGATACGCCCACGAAGACGGCGACACTGTTGATGCGCATTGATACCGGCTCAATTAACGAGACAGAAGAGACGCGGGGCCTTGCCCATTTCTTGGAGCATATGGCCTTTAACGGCTCGGAAAATATTCCTGAAGGCGAGATGACAAAAAAGCTTGAGCGATTTGGTTTGGCCTTTGGAGCGGATACAAATGCGTCGACCGGGTTTGATGTGACCACATATCAGTTAGAGCTTCCTGAGGTGTCGGAAGAGATGCTCGACGTCACACTTGGCATTATGCGCGAAACAGCTGAGCGTTTACTGCTCGACCCTGAAGCGATCGAGAAAGAACGCGGTGTTATACAGGCCGAGCGTCGGGCGAGGTCTAATCCGGCTTTCAAAGCTTTTCTGGATCAGTTAGATTTTTATGCCGGCCATACAATTTTGCCCGACCGTTTGCCTATCGGAACTGAGGCGACAATCAACACAGTGACGCCCGAGCAGTTCCGTGATTTCTATCAGCGTTATTACAGACCGGAAAAAACCTTCATTACCTTGGTCGGGGACATGAAGCCTGAATTCGCGATTCAGAAGATTGAACAATATTTCGGCGATTGGGCGGCTCCTGAAACTATCGCAGCGGGCGTCAATGTCGAAATTGATTCGCAAGCGATCACGACATCCCGCACGCGGGTCTATTCAGACCCTGAAATTCAAACTTCAGTGAGTCTAGCGGTGATGAAACCCGTAGAAGAGGATATGGATACGGCTTCGAGCCGGAAAGAAAGCATGATTGAAAGCCTTGGCAACTCAATTCTAAACCGTCGTCTCGGAAAAATGGCTCGTACAGAGGATTCGGCCTTCATCTCGGCCGGCGTGGGCCGCAGTAATTTCTTCGATGTCGCAGAAATATCCTCTCTGACAGTCAACGCGCAGCCCGATAATTGGGATGCCGCGCTCGCTCAGGGCGAGCAGGCCCTGCGTCAGGCGCTGGAATTTGGGTTCTCCCAAGCAGAGTTAGACGAACAGCTTGCCAATATCGAAAATTCGCTCGAAGTTTCCGTTCAAACGTCGCCCACACGTCGAACTCCCCGCTTAGCGCGTCAAATTATGGGCGCTTTCGGCAATGAGTCGGTTGTCACCACCCCGCAAACCTCGCTTGAGCGATTTGCCGGAGGTAAGGCTGACATCACGCTGGAAGCTGTCACCAAAGCCTTCCGCGAGGGGTGGAAAGGTCTGGATGAGGCGCCGCAGCTTTATATGCAGACCAATAAAGCAATAGAAGACGCCGAAACAAAACTTGAAGCCGCCTATGCGGCCACAAAAGCTGTGCCTGTGGAAGCCAGAGCGGAAGAGGCTAAACTCAAATTTGCGTATGATGAATTCGGCCCGGCCGGAAAAGTTGCCAAGCGCAGCCGTATCGAGGATTTGGATGCGACAATGATTATTTTCGAAAATAATGTCCGTTTGAATATGAAAAAGACGGATTTCGAGGACAATGTTGTCCGCCTATCTGCAAGAATCGGGGCGGGAACTTTGTCGGCGCCGACGGATGTTGCGCCGGGGTTTGAGACCTATGCGTCTAATATGCTGGCGCTTTCCGGCTTGGGGCAGCATAAGGTTGACGATATTTCGACGATTATGGCCGGTAAATCCGTTGGGGTCGGCCGCGGTCTCGGCAAGACGGCCATGACTTTGTCAGGATCGACAACGCCTGATGACTTGGCCTTGCAGCTCAAATTGATGGCAGCCTATGCGACGGATCCGGGCTACCGGCCGGAAGCGCAGTCACAATATGACAAATATATCCGCTCTTGGTATCCGACGCTGGACAGCACGCCCGGCGGTGTGGCGAGCCGAGATATCAGCCGTATTTTACGCTCCGGCGATGCGCGGTGGGGTATTCCCTCTGAGGCTGAGCTTTTGGATGTAGATTTCGATCTCATCAAAAAGTGGATGGACGAGAATGTCCAAAACGGCTCGATTGAGCTCACAGTCGTCGGCGATTATGAGGAAGACGCGCTTATAGAGGCCGTCGCAGAGAGTTTTGGCGCGCTGCCGGAGCGCCCGGCTGAACCCTATGTGCCTGATGCTTCGCTCACAGCGTTGAAATTCCCCGCCGGATCGAGCGAGCCCACCATCCTTCGCCATGCGGGCGATGCTGAAACGGCACGGCTCTATGTCTACTGGCCCGCGCCCGATGCATCGGACTCCAAACGCTCCCGTGAAACCCAGATGTTGGCGGATATGTTTCAGTTACAATTAACCGAAGTCTTGCGTGAGAATGAGGGCGCAACCTATTCCCCGGGCGTGTCCCGTACCGGATCGCGCATATATCCTGGTTATGGATTCATTGGCGCGCAAATTGAGGTTAGCCCCGACCGTATTGACGCTATGGCTGACCGCATTCGTGAGGTTGCCGCAGAATTTCAAGCCGGGGACATTGACCCGGACGTGTTTGATCGCGCGATGAAGCCGACGCTTGAATACCTTGAGACAAGTGTTGAAAATAACAGTCTTTGGATGAGCGTTTTGCGCCAAGCGCAAACGGATCAGGAGACCGTGGCGCGGTTTCGGACCCGTGATGCGGCGTATCAGAACATGACAGTTGAAGACTTGAAACCCATCGCAAAAGAGGTGTTTGTTCCCGCAAAGTCGCTGGAAATCCAAATTCTACCTGAAAACTAAGTTCAGCGATAAGTCTGGCTTGCGCCTTGCAAAATCTGGTTTGAGGCTAAAAATAAACCAATTTTGCTGCTCCTTGGCAAGAATTAGGATCTGGTTAACCATAATTTCCGCCAGTCTGTCCCGCGCCGGGACAATCCAAGGAGCTGGCAGGAGGAATGCAGCAGTAACTCCATAAAGTCGTCGCACTGTCCCGTTTTGGGCGAAGCGACATAAATGGAGTTGGATGATGAAACGGACCTTTAATCATACCGCAGCCTCTTACCGAACTGATACAGGCGGCAACGTCGCCATGATGTTCGCTGTTAGTCTGTTTGTTTTAATTGGATTGCTCGCTGTGGCAGTTGATCTCTCAAAAGGCTTTGCGGCGAAACAACGTTTGCAGAATACGACGGATGCCGTCGCATTACTTGCCGCGAAAGATAAGACGTTGGACACCGCTGCAAAATTGGAAGCGGCTGCACAAGCCCTTTACGATGCCACCTATCCTGGACAGCGCGGTGTCCGCATCGAAATTCAGGACATAAAACGCGATGGCGATCAGGTGACAGTAGTCTCAAAGAACAACATCGATACCTATTTCTCAGGCGTTTTTAAGACGAGCGATTTAGATGTTGGCGTCACGTCGAGTGCGGTTTACACCAAAAAATCCTTAGATGTGGCTCTGGTTCTAGATACGACAGGCTCAATGGGGCAGGCCATCAATCAGGGTGGTGGACCCTCTAAATTGACAGGGTTGAAAAGTGCAGCCAATGGCTTGATCGATATGGTTGATAACATGGACAATGATGATGTTCGTTTGTCCATCGTGCCTTTCGCTCAATATACGAATGTTGGTAAAACACACAGTAGAGCCGGTTGGCTCGATTTTTCTCAAGTTTCGAGAAACACTTGGGAAGGGTGTGTTGGTAGCCGCCTGAACGGAAATGATGAAACGCCGACACAACGTGGCGGCGCTATCCCTACCTTCGCTAATAATATCTGCGGTAGCGAGATTTTACCGCTGACCTCTAATATGAGAAAAGCGCGTTCATCCATAAATGGACTAAAACCCCGTGGTTGGACATATATCCCGTCCGGAATTACATGGGGCTGGAGAACACTCGAAGGCGAACTTCCTATCAGAGTGAAGGCAGCACCTACCGATACAGACCACAAGAAAGTCATGGTCATTATGACAGACGGACAGAATACCCGGTCAAAATCGCAGCTGACTCATGAAGGACAAAACATCAACGATGCGAACGCTAAGACGGCAAGGCTCTGTGATAAAGTGAAGGGTGATGACATCGAAGTTTACACAATCGCATACGCATTAGATGATAGAACCACTAAAAATCTAATGCGTAACTGCGCAAGCTCTACAGCAAAATTTTTCGATGCCTCTAACGCAGCAGAGCTAAGTCAAGCGTTCGAACAAATTGGCCGGAGTTTGGACGTCCTGCGAATTTCGTCTTAAAGATAACTTCGAAGATTCTAAAGCCGCCTCGCACAAGTCGTGAATTACGACTAAGGTGAGGCGGCTTTTTTGTGCTCAGAAATAAGAGGCTAATCTCAGCAGATCTACTGCTTTACGCCCAAAAGCTGCATGTGAAACAGCAATGTAGCGTTGCCCGGAATTCCCGGCCGGCCGTTTGGCCCGTAAGCGATATCACCGGGGATATAGAGCACACGCGCTTCGCAGACTTTCATGTCAGCAAGGCTTTCATTCCAGCCCTTGATAAAGCCATCAGCATTATGGGTCATGGTCTCGCCACGATCGATTGAACTGTCGAAGATCGATCCATCCGGGAAAAAGCCGTGATAGTGCATTTCAACGCGCTGACTGCCGACCGGTGTCGCGCCCTTTTTCAGGCCCTCTTGGACGACTTTATATTGCAGTCCGCTGTCTGTTGTGACGACGCCTTTGCGGGCGCCATTCGCCGTATGATAAGCCGCAAAGTCGTCAGAGGCTTCAATTTTTCCTTCATCAGCATAATCAGCATTGGTCAACCATTTATCTTTTGGGCACTCATATATGGCTTCGGCGGGGTCAACCGGAGCATCGCCCTGGGAACAGGCCGCGAGCATCGCGACAGCCCCTATTAATAAGTATCTCTTCATATCGTCTCTCCTTGAGTTTTATCTAATATAATCATTACCGCTCAGCGCGCGAGTTCTTTCATGGCTGATTCTAATCCTGATAATTTCATCGGAAACATACGGTCTGCACCAATAATTTCCTGAATCATTTGGGTAGATTGCGAATAGGCCCAATATTTCTCCTCGGTCGGATTTATCCAGACGAGGTGAGGGTAAATCTCGACGAGGCGTTGCAGCCAGACGGCTCCGGGCTCTTCGTTCCAGTGTTCAACCGACCCGCCGCGCATGGCAACCTCATAGGGGCTCATCGCCGCATCGCCGACGACCACGACGCGGTGGTCGCTGCCGAATTTATGGAATACGTCCCAAGTCGGCGTGACTTCGCTCATGCGGCGGACATTGTCTTTCCAGACTTGCTCATAGAGGCAATTGTGAAAGTAGAAATATTCGAGCCGTTTGAACTCGCTGCGCGCCGCAGAGAACAGATCTTCGACTTGTTTGATGTGCCCGTCCATAGACCCGCCAATGTCGAAAAAGGCCATAACTTTGACGGCGTTACGGCGCTCCGGTCGCATTTTAATATCGAGCCAGCCTTGCTTAGCCGTGCCTTTGATTGTGCCCGCCAAATCCAGCTCATCCGCAGCCCCGTCGCGTGCAAATTTGCGCAAGCGGCGCAGGGCGACTTTGATGTTTCGCGTTCCGATTTCTTTATCGCCATCGAGATTTTTGAAAACGCGCTTGTCCCAAACTTTGACAGCCTTGCCATGGCGGCCTTCTTTTTGGCCGATGCGCACGCCTTCGGGGTTGTATCCATAGGCGCCGAAAGGGGATTTCCCGGCTGTGCCAATATTTTTATTCCCGCCTTCATGTCGTTTATCTTGATTGTCGAGACGTTCTTTTAGGGCTTCCATGATCTTGTCAAAATCTCCTAACGCCTCAATCTCCGCCATCTCTTCGGGGGACAAATGCAGCTCAGCCATTTTTTTGAGCCAGTCTGCAGGTATTTCCGCCTCATCAGTCCCGAAAATATCGCCGAGATAATCTACGCCGCGAAAAACATGGCTAAAGACTTGGTCAAATTTATCCAAATCGCGCTCGTCTTTAACCAGCGCTGTGCGGGACAAATAATAAAATCCGTCCAAGCTCTCATTCGGCACATCTTTCTCAACACCCTCCAGCAGGGTCAGATATTCTCGAATGGAAACCGGAACCCGCGCGCGGCGGAGTTCTGAGAAGAAGTGGTGAAACATCGGAGGGGTTTAGCAGATTTACAGAAGAACGGAACTGTGAATTGTGTCTCCTCCTCCCCCGTGTCGCGGTGGAGGAAAAGGTTTGGCTACTCCGTCAATGCCGCAGACATTTCCGGATTGGGGTCTGTTAGGACCTGATCGTGTTTGCCGAGATACTTAAACACCACAAATCTGAGCGGGCTGTCATCCGCAGCTTTCACGCCGTGATACTCCCGCGCCCCAAATCAGTTTCTCATGATTTACAGTCTCCAGCATAAGAGGCGCTGACCCCTTTAGAATTTGCGACGCATTCATTGCTGTAAGTTTGATCATCGCAGCCGCAGACCGGCGTGTAATCCATCCTGCACATTTCCGGAATAGGCGAACAAATGCCCGGGGCATCGGCGGCCCCGCACATATCCCCAATCGTGCGGCGGCAGAACTCTCCCGTTTCGCAGACATCCGCGCCGCCGCCAACCATGCGCATACCGCAATAGCGCGCATCTTCGGAAGCCTCGCTCACCGGAAAAGCTGGCGGGCCTAAGTGAGGTTGGTTTTTGTGCGCGGCTGGCGTTTCAGGTGCCGCGCAGGCTGCTAATAGAAAAGCCGTCGCAAAAAGCGCTCTGCGCATTAGCCGGTTCTCACATCAGTTTCGATCCGCGCTGCCTTTTCAGGGTCCAAGCGCATTTCCATGGCGAGGTGGTCCAAATAGTCCCGCTCGCGCGGGTTCAACCCGTTCGCAATCCGGCAGGATACGGCATAGATTTCAAGTTTCGTCTGCTCATCTTTGGCAAGAGCCGCAATCGCGCTCGGGTCCGCTTTGCCCGAAAGGACCGCGCGGACATCTGCTGCGTCAACGCCTTCAATGCCGTCCAGCATCGCCGCTTCGTCCTCTGAAATATCACCATCAGCTTGCGCGGCCGACACCATCGCTTGTAGCAAAACGTCCGAGCGATTGGCCGGGGCTTTGTTATTGATGAGGTCGACGACATCCTGAAGATTTTTCGGCATCGTGCCCGTTTGCTGCACCTTATAGGCGAGGAAACCCAGCGCGCCCAACCCGCCGAGCGCCGCAAATTTCGCTTTTGATCGATTGCCTAAAACCAGCGCAAGCGCGCCCGCCGTCGCAGCTGTTCCTAAGCGCAGCTTTTTACGCGACTCTGCGTCATCGCCTACGCCGAGCTTATCTGCCAGTGCGTTTTCGGCCTGTTTGAACATGTCTTTGCCCTTGGTTGTCAATTCTGCCGTGTCTGCGGTCTTAGCTTTTTTGACGAGATTTTGCCCTGTTCCCAAGATTTGGTCCAAGAGGTTTTGCGCTGTAAATGTGGATGTATCGGTCATGTTAGGCTCCATTTGCTTAGCCCTTTATAGCTGTTAGGGCGGGTGAGGACAAACGGGACTTGCTTTCTTCCGCAGTAATCAGGAGAGCTAACCCATGAAAAAATGGCTTTTGGGCGCGGCAGCGCTGGTATCAATCGGTTTAATTGGCGCAGCAATCTACCTGCGCACGCCCGCTGCGCCGCATTATAACTCCGAAAATGCGCGCCAAGCTGCGCAGGCCTATGAGGCTCGTATTATCCGCGATGGATATGGCGTGCCGCATGTTTTCGGGCGCCGCGATGCGGATGCGGCCTTTGGTTTTGGCTATGCCCATGCCGAGGATGATTTTGCGACGATACAAGATACGGTTATCGCGGCGCGCGGGAGAAGCGCGGAATATAAGGGTAAATCCGTTGCGCCGCAGGATTACCTTTTCGACCTGTTCAAAGTCAGCGAGTCGGTTGCGGAAAATTATGAGCAAGATGTCAGCGAGGATGCCAAAGCCATCGCGCGCGCCTATGCTGCGGCGATGAACCTTTACGGCGTGAATAATCCTGACGAGGTCTTGCCGAATATCCTGCCGATTACAGAGCAGGATGTCTTGGCGGGGTTCGCTTGGGCGACGCCATTTTTCTATCGCCTTGACGGGTATTTGACAGAGCTGTTCACGGCGGAAGATCGGCCGAATGTATCGCCTTGGGGCCAAACGTCTTCTCGTGACGTGGCCTATTCCGTGCGGGGCTCCAACGCCTTTGCCGTTGCGCCGTCACGCAGCACCGACGGTCACACGCGCCTCATTGGGAACTCTCATCAGCCTTTGGCGGGGCCTTATGCGTGGTATGAAGCCCATCTCGTCAGTGAAGAGGGCATGAACACGCTGGGTGGAACGTTCCCGGGCGTGCCGATTATGGCGCAAGGTGCAACGCCCAACCTCGCTTGGACACATACCGTCAATGCGCCCGACCTCATTGATATTTATGCGCTGGACGTCGACGATGATGACAAACCCACCCAATATAAGATGGACGGCGCGTGGGTCGATTTCGAACGCACTAAATCAGAGTTTCGCGTGAAACTCTTTGGGCCGTTCTCATTGCCTTTGAAACGCGATGTCCTCTGGTCTAAACATGGACCCGTTCTGCCCACGCCCACGGGTCACTACGCCATTCGCTTTGCTGGACTGGGGGCGTTGGAGCCGGGCGGGTTAGGCGCTTTGGATCAATGGCTGGCCATGAACAAAGCCACGACTATGTCCGAATGGCGCTCCGCTCTTGAGTCTCAAGGTGTGTTATCCTTCAACATTATCTATGGCGACAAATATGGGAATATTGGCGCAGTTTATAACGCCCGCATGCCGCGCCGGATTGAAGGCCCTGAATGGGGAGACATTCTGCCCGGTAATCGGTCCGAACTTATTTGGGACACGTTTCGCCCCATCAGCGACATGCCGCAAATCTGGAATCCGTCTTGTGGCTGGGTGTTCTCTGCCAATGCGACCCCGTTTAATATCACGGACGAAGCCTGCAATCTGGACAAAGCGGAGTTCTCAAAGACGTTTGGCCTTGAGGACCGCATTACGAATCGGTCTTTGCGCGCGCTGGAATTGCTCAGCAATGACGAGGCTATCAGCCGCGAAGAACTACTGCGTTATCGTGCTGATACAAAATACGCCTCAGAAAGCCGTTTGATGACACTCGTTGTCGAGCTGGTCACAAGCCCGACAGAGGACGAAACGTTGAAACAGGCGCAGGACATTTTGCGAAATTGGAATGGCGAAACAAGCAAAGACAATCGAGGTGCGGCGCTGGCCGTCATCACCGGAACGCGGACCTTGGGATATGAGTATCAAGAAGAAGAGCGCGACCCGATGGAGGCGTTGGCGGAAACCGCCTCTGATCTGATGAAGACATATGGTCGAATTGATCCGGAATGGGGCGAGGTGAACCGCATTATTCGCGGTGATATCAGCGTGCCAGTGGACGGCGCTCCGGATGTGTTGCGCGCGATCTATGCTGACCGAGACGGTGTTGCCAAGGACGGTGTTATGAACGCTTTTGCCGGTGACAGCCATATTTTCATTGCCGATTGGCCCCCGGACGGCAACGGCACAGTCGACAGTATCCACAATTACGGCAGCGCCACGCTGGACGCATCCTCACCGCATTATAACGACCAGGTCGAGCTGTTCGCCACAGGCGGATATAAGCGCATCGCCATGACGTTGGAGGATGTGCTAGCGGGCGAGGTCACGGCGGACTACGCGCCGGGAGATAAAAGGTAAGGTCAAGGTGGAGGGGCTAGAGACAGACCTTGAAACTGAGCCTGCAGAAGAGGTTCGTATCTCAAACCTAAAAACCAGGGCAGGGCGGTTTTACGCTTGCGTATGGGTGCCGATGGTTGGTCTCTTACTCTTAAAATATATTATTCCTAGAAGCCTCATTCCTGAAAGTATTTTAAATAGCTCTCTGCTGAGCGTCTTACTTTTGCTTGTGATTGCAGTCGGAATCATTGGTGGCCTCAACGTTCGTTGCGAGTTTTGCCGTAAGGGTTGGCGTGACTATCGAGAGCCCATTTTGAAAAATCTATTCCGGAAAAAATCCAGTGGTTGGAATTATCCGACTGAGACTCCTGATAAATGCCCGACTTGCGGGGCGCTCTTCAAGTAGGGGTTGGCTTTCAGTCCACGCGCGGCAATACCGCTGTCTTCTTCACCACCCCATAAGCGAAGCTCGTATCGATAGAGGCGATGCCGCCGATGGGGTGTAGATGTTTGCGGACGAAAGTCTCGTAGCTCGCCAAATCTTCAATCACGACTTTCAGTAAATAGTCGGACAGTCCGGTCATGACGTGGCATTCGATGATGTTTTCAATTTTGCGGACCTGGGTTTCGAAATTCGAGACTGTCGCTTTTGTGTGCTTCTCTAATTTCACGCGGACAAAGACGGTGACAGGCAGGCCGTAAGCCTCGCGGTCGACATCCACACTATAACCGCGAATGACGCCTGAAGTTTCTAGAGCTCGCAGGCGACGCAGACAGGGAGAGGGCGACAGGCCAACCTTATCCGCCAAATCTTGATTGGTCATGCGCCCGTTTTCTTGCAGGGCGCGTATGATGTGTCGGTCTTTCGTGTCCATATGCCCTCAATTTTGGCAGATATTGCCAATTCGTGTTTCACAATTGGCAGAATAACACGGTTCTGCTTTCCGAAACAGCGTAATCTCAACCTAATAGGAGATAGCCATGACCGGAAAAAACTCACAAAGTTTCGCCACGCGCGCCATCCATCATGGCTATGACCCGTTGCAGAATGAAGGCTCGCTCACCCCGCCGATACATATGACCTCGACATTTGTATTCGAGACCGCACAGCAGGGTGGGGCGCGTTTTGCGGGCGACGAAGCGGGGCATGTTTATTCCCGGATATCAAATCCAACGCTGGATTTGCTCGAGCGCCGCATAGCCATGTTAGAAGGCGCAGAAGCCGGCTTGGCGCTCTCATCAGGATTGGGCGCGATAACCTCCGCCATGTGGACACTGCTTTCGCCGGGAGATGAGCTTATTGTCGATAAGACGCTTTACGGCTGCACGTTCTCATATTTGCATCATGGCTTGGCGAAGTTTGGCATTACCGTGACCCATGTCGATTTGACCGTTCCGGAAAAACTCAGCACCGCGATTTCGACCAAAACAAAACTCGTCTATTTCGAAACCCCCGCAAATCCCAATATGCGCCTCGTAAATATCGCGGCCGTGTCGAAAATTGCCCATGCGGCGGGCGCAAAGGTGATGGTCGATAATACCTATTCCACGCCCTATCTGACGCAGCCGATTTCATTTGGCGCGGACCTCGTCGTGCATTCGGCGACGAAGTATCTCGGCGGCCACGGCGATGTCATCGCAGGATTACTCGTCGGTGATATGGAGACGGTGCAGGCCATCCGCCTGTTCGGGATGAAGGATATGACGGGCGCCGTAATGAGTCCCTTTAACGCGTCAATGGTGCTGCGCGGGATCAAAACGCTGGAGCTGCGCATGGACCGCCATTGCCAGAGCGCGGCGGTGATAGCGAAACGGCTGGAAGCTGCGCCGCAGATTGACCGCATCTGGTATCCCGGCTTGCCGAGTTTTGAGCAGCATGATCTCGCGGCGCGTCAGATGTCGGATTTCGGCGGCATGATTGCTTTTGAACTCAAGGGCGGGATTGCTGCGGGGCAAGCCATGATAAACGCGACGCAAATGATCCACTGCGCCGTGTCATTGGGCGATACGGAAACCCTCATCCAACACCCCGCGAGCATGACCCACTCCACCTACACGCCGGAGGAGCGCGCAAAGCATGACATCAGCAACGGACTGGTCAGGCTGTCCATAGGACTGGAGGGCGTGGAGGATATTTGGGCGGATTTGGAAGCGGCGTTAGCGGCAGTTTAGCGTGTAAAACACCAGACGGGTCATTTAAGGCAACCGGCCCAGCCAAAAACATCAACTCCGGTGGATCTCATCCAAAACGGTGGACACTCGTGTTTCGACGTCGCCGTGTAATAGGGTATAATCTATGTCTCGCGCGGCCAGTTCCGCCACATACCACGCATGCTGCTTGTCACGGAAGGCTGTGTCTCGCCGTGTGCCGTCTTGCACAAACGGAAAATCCGGCGCGCAAAGGAATGTGTGTTTATAGCAGCGCTGTGCTTGTTGCTCGAGGCCCGGCGCGGCGACGCCAAACATCTCGTAGCTATAGAATAAGGTTGTTAGGGGACTTGTGTCACAGACTAAAAATTTGCGGGCGTGAGCTGTGAGCTCTGCCTCGCGCCGGATTTGAGTATCCGCGATGAGGGACATATCTGACAACTCAAGCCCGCCGCCTTTTTCGTCCCATAACTCACGGCCATATTCCGGGACCCATGGCGTGTTTAAGCGTTCCGCCAGCGCCTCGCACAAAGTCGTCTTGCCACTCGACTCGCCGCCAAAGACAACAATCCTGTCAACGAAATCGGCGTAAACCTCAGGGGAGAGATAGGCGCGATGCTTGAAAGGGTCCGCGCGAATTTCGGTCCCGCAAATGGGAAGGCTGAGGCGGGGTTTGTCAACGCAAATATGCCTTACGGGCATGGACCGCCTTGCATGGACACTGAAATATTCGGTCAGAACTTCCGCAAATCCGTTTCCATAATCTTCACTGGTGAAGACGGCATCGACTGTTTGGCCCATTAGATCATGGCACACCCAAGCCGTGAATGTGCGGTGCGTCAGTTCCGGCTCATCGTCATGCGGCACCTCAGTAAATCGCAAATTTCGGTCTTGAGCAGCGAGGGCTTGTAGCCAAGCGTCGTCAATCACGAGGTGCATGACCGAGGGGAATATGTCGCTCAGCCAGCGGTCTCTTTGATCACGCTCGCACCGAGCATATCCGGGCTTAGCATAGCTGATGACGACAACTTGTTCACAGGCCTCAATGGCCGTGTTGATCAACAGCTCGTGCCCCTTGTGCAGGGGACAAAACTTTCCAACGACCAACCCAGACCGGTGTGTCATGTCGGTATCGGGTCTTGAGGGTCTTGCGCCCGATATTCTCGCTGCCATTTCAAATAGGCGACAATCGCATGCACCCAATAGGCAGCATAAAGACCGGAGGTGAGGTAGAGCCCGCGGCTAAAGAATAACGGCACAGCAATCGTGTTGACCAAAAGCCAGAACCCCCAATTCTCAATCTTACGGTTCATCAAAAGGATTTGGCCAATCACGCTGCCAACTAACAATAGCGAATCCCAACCCGGCGCATACGCATCTGTGAAACGGTGCAGCATCAAAGCATACAGCCCGCCCACGATCAAAGCGACCACCACTGATGTTATGAGAGTCGGGACGTGAGTGCGCGAAATGGGCAGCTCAGCGCCGCTACTTCCCCTCGACCAGCGAACCCACCCAATGACGCCTGTAATCACGAAGAAGGCTTGCAGGGTCATATCCGCATAGAGCTGGGATTGATGAAATAACGCGCCGAATAAAGTGCAGCCAATAATCCCGATCCACCATGTATGAATACTGTTACGCCCTGCGAGAAAAATTGCGCATGCCGTTACAATATTTGCGGCTATCTCCAGCGTGGTCACAACGGCAGCTCCATGTCAGATACGGGTTTCAGATTTTTGTATTCGGCTTCAATCTTTTTAACATCAATAGGCAATTCACGGAGAAGCCTACCCAAGACTTTTGCAGGTATTTCGAGCGGTCCTTTGGGCGCTTTAATTTGTATTCCGTTAAACCTGCCGCAATAAGGCTTTTGAAACCTAAAAAAGTGCCGCCAAATGCCTGATGTTGACTTACAAACCCTCGTTGAAGAAATTGCTCATGATATGGCGCAAGAGGTCAATCGCGGGAAAGTGGCCGACTATATTCCTTGCCTAGCGTCCGTGCCCGTCAATCAATTCGGAATCGCGATCACAGATCACGCAGGAAATGGCTATATTGCGGGCGATGCAGATGTTCCGTTCTCTGTGCAAAGTACCAGCAAGGTCTTTACCCTGACCATGGCGTTGGGCTCCGTTGGCGATGCCCTCTGGAACCGAGTAGGGCGCGAACCCTCAGGCAGTCCGTTTAACTCTATTGTTCAATTGGAATCAGAACGCGGTATTCCGCGAAATCCCTTCATCAATTCCGGCGCGATCGTCGTGGCGGATGTCTTGCTGGCGAGCTATAAACCGAGCGAGCTCCTTGGTGAATTTATCCGCTTCATGCGTATGGTTTCGGGCGATGATACCATCTTCATCGACAAAGAAGTCGCCATCAGCGAACGCGAAACAGGCTTTCGGAACCTGGCGCTTGGCAATTACATGCGTGCCTTTGAGAACATCAATCACCCGATTGAACAAACCCTTGGCACATATTTCCATATTTGCGCACTGGCGATGAGCTGCCGCCAATTGGCGAATGCGGGGCGCTATCTCATGTGCGGGGGACGGCGTAGCCCTTTGACGACTGACACGGTCATTTCAAAGCAGCGCACACGGCGTATTCTCGCCATGATGATGATGTGTGGTCACTATGACGGATCAGGTGAATTTGCGTACCGCGTTGGCTTGCCGGGGAAATCGGGTGTTGGGGGCGGAATCTTGGCTATCGTTCCCGGCGTGGCCTCCATCGCTGTCTGGTCGCCGGGACTTAATGAGCACGGCAACTCAAAACTCGGCATGATGGCGTTGGAGCGTCTGGCGCAGCAAACCAGCTGGTCTGTTTTCCGCGCCGATAGATGAAGGACTAGCGGCCCGCAGGAACCACATTGCGAGCGGGTAGGTATTGTCTTCGCGAATAATTGAATAAACATAATCCGCTGTCCCCGTTTCAGATTCCGGGTTTCCCCCTAACTCTACGTCAAATTCTCCACTCTTATAGGCGGTTTTTGGAGATCTATCCGAGTTTGGAAAAAGAATAATCCTCGATTTGAAACGGTGTGATAAACTGGGGGCGTTCTTTCAGACAATGGACAGGTAGACGTCATCTGCTGTTTGAAAGACGGTGGGTCTGAGCAGTTTTGGGTGACACCAATTCTTGTGCCGGGACTTTTGGAGTGAGAGCCGATGCCTGGGTCCAACGCTGGCCCAACTGGTAGGACAGACGGGCCGCTTCATCAACAACCACTGCCGCAGAGTCGTTGATTGGCCTTACAAACCAATCAACATAGTCTTCTGTAAAACTAACTTTCCTTCTGGTATTCCATCAGAAGACCAACTCTGCGGGCATGTCCTGCTTTATAATTGACCTTTGGCAGCCACGCGATGGGCTGTGAGCGATCCTCCCTGCGTGATCTAAAATTCAGGTTCTTTTTTCTTAGGCTTCCAGTAATCGCGGCGGCAGCGTTGACCGAGGCGGACCAAGAGTTCGTAATTGATTGTGTCGCTTTGCTTTGCTTCGGCTTCCAAATGCTTGCCGCGGAAGATAACCACGCCGCCGACTTCAACGGCCAGGTTCGCGTCCGTCGCGTCTATCATCGTTAGGTCCATGCTCACGCGGCCCACGATTTTGACTTCTTCGTCATGGAGAATGGCCGTGCCCGTATTGCTCTGATTGACGGGCACGCCGTCGGCATAGCCCGCGCCAACCACCGCGACCCGCATGTCGCGCGGTGCGATATAGGTGCCGTTATATCCCAAAGGTTCGCCCTTCTTGACCCAGCGCACTTGAAGGATCGGCGCGAGGAGTGTGGCGACGGGTTTGGTGACTTCTTGGCCGGGCTTGTTCGTGGCATTGCCGCCATAAAGCCCAATGCCGGGGCGCACCATTTGGAAATGATAGGGTTTGCCGAGGTAGATGCCCGCCGTATTGGCGAGGGATAGCGGGGTGAGGGGGAGCTGTGCGGCGGCCTTGCGGAAGCGGGCAAGCTGCGTCTTGTTCATCGGATTTTTGGCATCGGATGCGCAGGCCAGATGGCTCATAACCCATTCCGGGTTCAAGGCGGCCCACAAGGCTTTATCACGGCCCAATTCAACCGTGTCCTCAAAGCTGAGGCCGAGCCGGTTCATGCCTGTGTCGATGTGAATGGCGGTATAAGGCGGCTCATTAATGCCGCGCGCCACATCGGCCCAATAGCGGGCCTGCTCGAGCGAATTAATGACGGGTTTGAGCTTAGCGCCCAGCAGCACGCCTTTGTCGCGCGGGGCGGGGCCGTTGAGAACATAAATCGCCGCATTGGGGCCTACGCCGTCGCGCAGCATTTTCCCTTCGCCCGCCGTCGCGACAAAGAAGATACGGCAGCCCGCACCGTAGAGTGTTTTGCCAATAGCGACTGCGCCGAGGCCATAGGCGTCAGCTTTGACGGAAGCTCCGATTTTCGCTGCGCCGACTTTCTCCTTTAGCGCTTCATAATTTGCGCGAATTTGCGGCAAGTCCACCCGCAGTGTTGGGCGCGTCGAATAGCTGGGTTGATTGATAAGTTTGGACATGGGCGCGCGTTAAACCGTTTGATAGGGGAAAGGAACCAAACAGTTACAGTGAACGGTGGCTGAATGAGGGCAAGACTGCCTTAAAGATGAATACATTGTCATTTAGATGCCTGATATATTCAGCTTTCATTCAATCGCAAAGCCCTACCCCTTCTCTTGCGCACGTCCCTTCCGTGACGTGATTTCCCGGCGCTCTCCCTGTCGGAAATGGCCGCAGCAGCAGCGATATCCTGGCACGGATATAGCGACTGGCGAAATGGCCCACGGTGTGCGTAGCAGGGCCGCGGCTGTCTGGTGAAACTCTCTCTCCACCTGACAGCCCGGCTTCTGTCTTTCTAGGAAGACCTAGTGGCTAGGAAGACGCCGTGCTAATCGCAGGAATACGCAATACTTGACCGGGATAGATTTTGTCCGGGTCACTCAGCATTGGCTTATTGGCCTCAAAGATTTCCGGATAGAGTTTCCACGTTCCGTAATATGTCTTGGAAATCGCGGAGAGCGTGTCGCCGGACTTCACCGTGTGGAAACGTGATTCGCGTCCGCCATTCTTCGCTCCAGCCTCATCATTTACGCCGCCGATACCTTCAACATTACCAACTGCGAGGATGATTTTTTCCTTCATTTCTTGCGAAACAGCTTCGCCTTTAACGGTCACAACGCCGTCATCATTGACTTGAATGTCAACGCCGTCCGTATTCAGGCCATAATCTTTGACCTCTTTCTTGAGCTTCTCATCGGCATCCTTGCCTTTGAAAATTTTGCCGAGCGCTTTGCCGGCGGCTTGTGCGAATGGAATCATGCCAAACATAAATTATCCTTCTATTTGTAAACGGCGCCAGAATTTGCGCATCTTTGCATTTTGCCACGGTGCAACGCATGAAACCATTGAAAAGTTCACTATTCGCCGAGAGTAACTCTGCATAAGGCTTGGCCTTTCAAAACTGTCTCGCTATAGGGGCGGAAATCTATTTCGCTCAGAGGCTTCACGTCATGACACTCGCACAAGCTGGTATCTCAATTTTTGGTCTGTTCAATATGGACCCGGCCCTTTTCGCATTTGCTCTCGTAGCGATTGTTTTTGGTGGTTTGAACCTGCTTGAATATAAGCGGTTTGATTAGGTGTTGACTAAGGGCTCGCGCTCATGATTGCTACCGCTTCTCTCTTACTCATCATTGGCTTGGTCGTCCTGATCATTGCCGGCGACATTATGGTGCGCGGCGCTGCGGCGTTGGCGCGGCATTGGGGTGTGCCTGCGCTCATAGTTGGATTAACAATCGTGGCCTTTGGTACGTCTGCACCGGAAATGGTGGTGGGAGTTCAAGCGGCGCTAATGGGGGAGGGCGATTTAGCCGCGGGTAATGTCGTCGGCTCGAATATCGCTAACGTCTTATTAGCGCTCGGTCTGCCTGCGCTTATTCTTGCGATTCCGACAAATATGTCAGGAGTTGCGCGCAACAGCTTTATCGCGCTTTTCGCCGCGGTGCTGTTTGTTTTTCTCGCATTTGTCCATTCGCCGTTAGTCCAGTGGCAGGGCGCGATTTTATTCGGCGGCATCATTGCCTATCTATTGTACATGTTCCGTCTTGCCAAAGCCGGAGCGGATGATCCGATCTTGGAAGAAATGACGGAGATTGATGAGGGCGAGGACGGTCTTCCAACTAATACAATCAAATCAATAATCTATGTTGTTTTGGGCGTTGCCGGCTTGATTCTCGGCGGCCAACTCATCGTTAAAAATGCCGTTTTCATCGCCGGGGAACTGGGGATGTCCAGCACCATTATCGGTTTGACCATTGTCGCGATAGGTACATCCTTGCCCGAGATCGCAACCGTGATTGTCGCGACTTATCGGGGTCATCCTGAGGTCGCGATCGGCAACGTGCTAGGCTCGAACGTGTTTAACGTATTTGCCGTAATGGGGGCGTCAGCACTGGCAGGCCCAATCGCAATCGATGGCAATCTGATGAAGTTCGATTTCTGGGTCATGCTGATCACCAGCTTGGTCTTGCTTCTTTATGTTCTACGGCGGCAGCCAATTGGCCGCAAAACAGGCGGGATCTTTACAATCGCCTATATTATTTACCTGCTTGTTGTTGTCTTTCTCGCACCAAAAATGTGATGTGATGCGTTTTGAGATTGAAAAAGACTTTCAGTTCGAAGCGGCCCATTACTTCGGCCATGCCGACGCAAATGATGTGTTTAAAAAAATCCATGGCCACAGCTTCCAGGGTACAGTGACAATCATTGGCGATGCGCAGGAAGATAAGGGCTGGGTCCGCGACCTCTGGAAAATTGAGCAAATTATTAAAGAGGTCGTCGCGCCGTTAGACCACGCTCTCCTGAACGATATTGAAGGCCTTGAGCAGCCTGCATTAGAGCGTATCGCCGCTTGGATATTTGACCGATTGTCGCCAAGCTTGCCCGGTTTGGATTGTGTCGAAGTCGGCCGCCCAAGCTGCGGCGAACGGGCGCGGGTCCGTGCCTAAGGCTGTTCTCATAACTGGCGGCGCGGCGCGGGTGGGCGCTTATATCGCTCGCGGTTTAGCCAGGGATGGATGGCACGTTTGCATCCACTATAATCGCAGCGAAGATGCCGCACAAAAGCTCGCTGACGAGATCTGTAGCTCTGGCGGATCGGCGTCTATCGTACAGGCCGACCTATCTTCGCCCGCTAAAGCCGGCGACCTCATCACGCGGTGCGAGAGGCCACTCTCTGCCCTTATAAATAATGCCTCAACCTTCAAGCACGATACGGCTAAGGTTTTCACGACGGCGACGTGGGACTACCACCGGGCCGTCAATCTTGATGCGCCCCTACGCCTCTCCGCAGATTTCGCCGCGCAAGCTGAGCCCGGTGCCAGCATCATCAACATGATAGACCAGCGGGTTCTCAAGCCTAATCCTCAATTCTTCACCTATAGTCTCGCCAAGGCCGGGCTATATTGGGCGACCAAAACCATGGCCCAGAGCTTTGCACCTGCCGTGCGCGTCAATGGAATCGGACCCGGGCCGACGCTCGAAAACACCGAGCAAAACCCCGGCGAATTTGCGTCGGAAGTCAAAGCCACATTATTGGGCGAGGGCAGTCCGCCTGATACAATCTTGCACGGCGTGCGCTACTTGCTTTCCGCTGACGCGGTGACAGGTCAGATGATTGCTGTGGACGGGGGGCAACATTTAGTTTGGCAGACGCCTGACCTTGCCTTTGGAGGCGCACCATGAGCGATAGGAAAACCATGCTCAGCCGCTTCCGCTCACGCAAAGCCCTGCCGGCCTCGACGCGTATTTTCGTCAAAGGCCTATTAATACAGGCCAGCATCGGCGTGCATCCGCACGAATATGAGGCCACGCAACCCATCGTCATCGATGTCGAGCTGGATATGGCGGATATGAAATTACCCGAAGAAGACCGTCTGCATGAGACACTCGACTACGGATTGGTCGCGGATAAATGTGAAGAGCTGGCGCTTGAAGCTCATGTGCAATTAGTAGAAACTTTAGCCGCACGGATTGCCGATTGGGCGCTCTCTGCGGACCCACGCGTAAAGAGCGTTGCCGTTCGCATCGCAAAGCCACAAGCTCTTCTAAAGGCAGATACAGCCGGCGTGGAGGTCGTGAAATCACGATGACCTCCAGTCTCGGTTCAAAGAACATCCTCGGCACGCCGCTTCAAACCTGTTCTACCGATCCGATGACAGGGTGGTTTCGGGATGGGTGTTGTGAGACGCAAGCTTCTGACCGGGGACGCCATTTGGTTTGCGCGATTATGACCGAGGATTTCCTGAGATTCTCAAAGGCCAAAGGGAATGACCTGTCTACCCCGCGTCCTGAATATAGCTTTCCCGGATTGAAAGCCGGGGACCAATGGTGTCTCTGTCTGGAGCGATGGAAAGAAGCCCATGCCGCAGGCTGCGCGCCGCAAGTGGTTTTAGAAGCCACCCATCAAATCGCGTTGGAGCGGGTTCCGCTCGCGACGTTTCAAGCGTTTGCGATTAAGGCCGACAGCCCCTAACTAAGGGGCGTGTCATCTGAGTCTAAATCCGAAGCTGTGCAGCCAAAATATGGCCCAAAGCTCATCGCCAATTATGTGAAACGCTTGCCGGGGAAGCCGGGCGTGTACCGTATGTTCGATGAATATGGCACTGTGCTCTATGTCGGGAAGGCGAAAGACCTGAAAAAACGGGTTACGGCCTATACCTCCTACGACCGTCATCCGACCCGTCTGCGCCGTATGATACGGGCCACGACGGCGATGGAATTCGTCATTACGGATAGTGAGACTGAGGCGTTGATATTAGAGGCTTCGCTGATTAAGCGGCTCAAGCCGCGCTATAATATTCTGCTTCGCGACGATAAGAGCTTTCCTTACATCCTCGTGCGCAAAGACCATGCTGCCGCACAGGTCACAAAGCATCGAGGTGCGCGCAAAATTAAAGGTGATTATTATGGTCCCTTTGCGAGTGCGGGGGCAGTGAACCGCACGCTGGACACGCTGCAACGTGCCTTTCGTCTCCGCAATTGTTCTGACAGCTATTATGACGCCCGCACGCGGCCCTGCCTGCAATATCAGATTAAACGTTGCTCCGCGCCTTGCACGGGGGAGATACAGCTCGATGAATATCAAGGTTTGATTGAGGATGCGGAGGCGTTCCTAAACGGAAAGTCGGATAAGCTCCGCCAGAAATTACAGGGCGAAATGGAAGCCGCGTCAAAAGCTATGGCTTTCGAAAAGGCAGCGGAACTCCGAGACCGGTTACGAGCCATGGCGAAAGTCACGACGAAATCCGGTGCATCAAATATCAATCCGACCACCTTCACCGACGCAGATGTCATTGGCCTCTATAGTGCGGGCGGACAAAGCTGTGTGCAGGTCTTCTTTTTCCGCGCGGGTCAGAATTGGGGCAACAGCTCACATTTTCCGCGCCATTCAAAAGATGACACCGCAGCGCAGATAATCGAAGCGTTCATCGCCCAATTCTATTCGAACAAGCCTGTGCCGAAACAGGTTCTCCTGTCTCATACGCCGGAAGAGGAGGCGCTGATCACGCAGGCGCTTTGCGAGAAAGCCAACCGCAAGATTGAGGTCCTCATCCCGCAACGCGGCGAGAAAAAGAAAATCGTCGGGCAGGCCGTCAAAAATGCGCAAGAGGCGCTGGGTCGCAAGCTGGCGGAGACGGGCGCGCAGGAAAAATTACTTAAAGAAATCCAAGAGATATTCGGCATGGAAGATGTCCCTCAAAGAATTGAGGTCTACGATAACAGTCATATTCAAGGCACAAATGCGATTGGCGCATTTATCGTCGCGGGTCCTGAAGGGTTTCAAAAACGCGACTACCGGACCTTTAACATCAAAGACACGACCATCACGCCCGGCGATGATTTCGGCATGATGCGTGAAGTTCTGCAACGCAGATTCGCCCGGCTGTCAAAAGATCCAAAGTTGGAATGGCCTGATCTCGTCATTATTGACGGCGGTAAGGGGCAGCTCTCGGCTGTGACTGAAACGTTGGAGAAGCTCAATGTGTTGGACCGCATCTCATTGGTTGCTATCGCCAAAGGGCCGGATCGGAATGCGGGCCGTGAAACGTTTCATATGAATGGGCGGGGCATGTTCACACTGCCTATGCGGACGCCTGCGCTCTATTATTTGCAGCGCTTGCGCGATGAAGCGCATCGCTTTGCAATCGGCACGCATCGTGCGCGGCGCAAGAAATCTATGGTATCAAATCCGCTAGACGGTATTGACGGCATCGGCCCGGGACGCAAGAAAGCCTTATTAAACCATTTTGGTTCGGCCAAAGCCGTCAAAGGCGCCACGGTCGAAGATTTGGCATCGGTAGAGGGGGTCAGCCAAAAGCTGGCGCAGACAATTCATGACTACTTCCATGAAGACTGACGATACAATTGATAACCCAAAAGCTGTCGGCGGCGCATTCGCAGATGCGCTGACCTGGCTACGTATTCTCATCATGCCATTGGTGGCATTTCTGATTTGGAAAGGCTGGCAACCTGTCGCCGTGGGGGGCATTGATCTCGGCCTGACGCTTCTGGCATCAGCTCTATTTGCGATAGCTGCGCTGACGGATATTTTTGACGATTTCCTGGGCGGAAATGAGCGTTCCGTACACCGCAAGTTTGGCTTTCTTGATGATATTGCCGACACAGTGCTCGTCGTCGGCACACTCATCGCCCTTATATTTGTCGTGAACAGAGCGGGGCTAATGTCTTGGGTGTTTTTGGTGCCTGCCTGCATTCTGATTGGCAGGGAACTCATTGTCGGTTTATTTAAGGGGTTTGAACTGTCGCGGTATTTTTTCCCGGATACACTGTTGTCTAACATGAAGTCCGGGGTGTCCATGCTGGCAACTTGCTTGCTCCTCGCCTCGCCATGGTTACAGGTTTGGATCGACCGCATGATGGCCGGAGAAGATAAAGTCGCAGAAGTCTTTGCGACGGGATCCCCCGGTGTTTGGATCGCGGGGCAGATTTTGCTTTGGGTGGCGGCTCTTCTGTCTATAATCACGGCCGTTCAGTTATTCCGAACCGATGTCACTGCCGCGAATGATGTTTAAGTGAGCGACCCAATCCTGACGGAACCTAGCGACCGACATCAGCTGTGGTGGGTTCCGAATGCGCTTACGATTGGTCGGATTATCACCGTACCAATATTGATGGCCGGAATCCTCGCCCTCGGCCTGCAACAGGAAAGTTGGCTTGCCCATATTCCACTGGTTGGCGGGTTATTTGTTGCGGCGACAGCGACGGATTGGCTCGACGGATATTTGGCCCGCAAATGGAAAGTCGTATCCGGCTTTGGACGTATGATCGACCCGATTGCTGACAAGTTATTGGTGGCCGGTTGCCTCATCGCGCTTTGCATCGTCGCGCAAGGCAGCTGGATATTCCTCGTTCCCGCAGTCGCGATTATCTTCCGCGATATTCTCGTCTCCGGCGCTCGCGAACATGCGGCCCTCACAGGTAAAGTCATGCCGCCGACGAAATTAGCAAAATGGAAGACTGCTTTTGAAATGGCGGCCATTGCCGCGCTTATCGTGTGGACAGTCGGTCTGGCTGTTTTGCCTATTGATGATGCTCTGCCGGAAATCACGCAGATCGCGAAAACGCTCGGATTGGGGATGTTATGGGTTGCGGCTTTGCTTTCCGTTTATACCGGGTCTCTCTATCTCCGTGCGGCTGTGGCTGACTAGCGTCCTGACAACTCGGTTCGTGACAAGACGGCACGAGTCGGGATAGGCGCTCTCCGCAATGTCACTCTGGACACACATATCCATGGCTGCAGCCCGCCTGTTCGGCCCGCCCACTGCGGATGACAGGAATGGCCGCGCCGCAGACATAGACCAAGCCAAGCTTGTGGCCGCTCTGGTTGCACTTGGCGCGAAAATGGCCAAAGCCGACGGACAGGTCACGGATGAGGACATTGTTGCCTTCCGCCAAGTCTTTCGCACCGACCCGCAAACAGAGGCCACTATCAGCCGGTTCTTCAATCTCGCCCGCCAAACGACCTTGGGATATAAACGATATGCCCGCATCGTCACAAAAGCGTTCCGTGCGCAGCCCGGTATCTTAGAAGATGTGCTGGACGGATTATTTCATATCGCACTGGCCGACGGTATCGTTACAGAAGACGAGGCTGAATTTCTCGAAACCGTTGCGGAAGTTTTTGGTTTCTCTGACAGGGAGTACCGCCGGATCCGAAATGCGCATCTCGGTCAGGACGCTGACGATCCCTATCTCATTTTGGCTGTGGATCCCGACATATCGGATAAAGACCTCAAAACGGCCTATCGGCGTCAAGCTGCTGCGAACCACCCCGACCGCTTATTAGCGCGAGGTCTGCCAAAAGAGATGGTTGGTATTGCCAACCACAAAATGGCGATTATCAATCGGGCCTATTCGCAAATATTGGAAGAACGCAAAGCCGAACGTCCACGCCTCGCGTAATCTGTCAAATTCGTTATATTAGTTGGGGTTGACGAAACGCGTATTTCCACCGACATATGATATATGACTCAGACCTATAACATTCAGGGCCGTCGTTCCGGTCTTTTTTCGACCGTCGCTCGGACCGCTATATTCGCGATCGCAACTCTTGGTGGATTGTTCATGCTGATTATTTCGGCAACCTTTGCCCTTTTCGTTGTCGCCGGTATCGCCGTAATCGGTTTTCTGATCTTCGCTTTCTTTTGGGCGAAAGCCAAAATTACAGGTAAGCCCTTCGGCCCCAAAGCGATGATGGCGGCACAAATGGAACAAATGCGCACGGGGATGGAAGCCCAACTGGCTGGTCAGCCAGCGTCTCAGGCGACGGATCAAGGCCCGGTCGTTGATGCGCATCGGACGCCGGATGGCTGGTCCGTTGACGACTAAACGACTAAAGACCTTACATTTATAGCCGCCTTTGATAAGCCCGCTTCATGCGGGCTTTTGATTTTTGGATTATGATTTTGTGTTGCGCCTGTTGGGGCGGCAACTTCGTTATGACCTCTTGGGCGCTAAGCGACAGCACGGTCCCGCCGTTTATGTTGGCGTCTGCCCGAGCTGTGATTGTGTTGATACTGCTCGGATATTTTCTTTTCCGTCCTCTACCAAAACACTTTCTCAAATTACTATTCGTCGCGTTCTGCGTTGGCCCCGTACATCTAGGGTTTCTCTATACAGGCCTGCAAACTGCATCTGCGTCCGGCGCGTCGATATTGTCGCAAGCTCTCATACCAATCGCGACATTGCTGTCCGTGGTCTGGTTGAAAGAACATATCGGTTGGCGGCGAAGCCTTGCGATTGTTGGCGCTCTGATTGGCGTCATCATTATGATTTATGAACCCGGCACGCTCAGTTTCGATCCGGGACTGATTTACGTCCTTGGGGCATATGTGTCTTTGGCAGTTGGCACGGTAATCATCCGCCGCATTCCCGACGTGGATTGGCGTGTTTATGTGGCGTGGACAGCGGTGTTAATCCTCATCATCTGCTCAGCCATGACACTCCTGTTTGAAAATAACCATGTTGAAATTTGGCGGGTTGATAAAAAGTCGCTTCTGATTGCCGCGAGTTATTCTGCTGTGGCAGTGTCCATAATCGCGCATGGGCAGTACTTCCGTCTCCTGCAAAGCTATCCTGTCGACCGTGTTGTCCCATTGACAATTCTGGTCACGGTCTTTGCAACACTCTTCGGCGTTCTGTTATTGGACGAGACCCTTTATCCGCGCTATATATTGGGGGCGGCGCTAATCTTGCCATGTGTTTGGGTGATCGCCCGTCGGGGCGCTCCGGCGCCTGCGGACTTAGATTAGGAGGGACTCCATGACGAGTAAAACAGTGCCGCACGGCCTGAAAGTTTCAGATTATCTGGATCAAATTTCGGATGAGCAGAGGCAAGCCGATTGCCAAAAAATCCACGACATGATGCTGGAAATTGTCGGCGAGGAACCCAAAATTTGGGGTGGCAAGCTCTCCAGTGGGATCGTTGGATTTGGCGAGTATCACTATAAATATGACAGCGGGCGAGAGGGGGACGCCCTTCGTTTGGGTTTTGCAAATCGCGCACAGAACATCTCAATTTATATCATGCCAGGCTATCAGGATTTTTCGGATCAGCTCTCGCGATTGGGTAAATATAAAATTGGAAAAGCCTGTCTTTATATTAAGCGTCTAAGTGATGTTGATAAGGCTGTTTTGAGAGAAATCATGGTTGAGGGTGTGCGTCAGATGGATGAAAAATACCCACGGTGAATAGTCCAAATTTTAATGAGAGAAAGCTGCCGATTTCTATGCTGGTTTTGCATTATACCGGGATGGAGAGCGGGGCGGCTGCGCGTGGCAGGCTCTGTGATGCGAGCGCGGAAGTCAGCGCGCATTGGCTGGTCCATGAAGATGGGACCGCCGAAAATCTCGTAGCTGAAGAAAACCGCGCTTGGCACGCAGGCGTGGGCAGCTGGAATGGCATCACCGATGTAAACTCGGCCAGCATCGGCATTGAAATCGTCAATGGCGGGCATGATGTGCGGCTGGCCGACGGGAGCTTACCGCCTTATCCGGACGCGCAAATCTTGACGGTGATCAAATTGGCGAAGGACATCATCAAGCGTCACGACATCAAAACCCGAAATATCGTCGGCCATTCCGATATTGCCCCGGACCGCAAAGAAGATCCGGGCGAGCATTTCCCATGGTCCGGATTAGCCGCCGCCGGAATCGGGTTTTGGCCGGGCGATCTGCCGGATGATATCCGCATCGTTTTTGAAGCGGGTGATCGGGATCGCGGTATCTCCATCATTCAACGCGGGCTTGCAGATTTAGGCTATGGAGCCAGCGTCACGGGCTGTCTTGACGCCCCCACACAAGCCATCATCCGCGCTGTCCAAAGACGCTATCGCCCTGCGCGGATTGACGGCGTCATAGACATTCCTGTGATGGAAATAATGAAACGGCTGAGCGAAATGATCCGCGCGTCGGAGGTCAGCGTTTAGGCGCTGACCTTGCTTCTCACCAGTCTTCCCGGGCGAGCTGCTGTAACCTCATCATTTTCAATCACGCGTTCTCCGTTGACGAAAGTCGCCACATATCCTGTCACGGGTTGAAGAAGACGCTGGCCACCTGCTGGCAGGTCTCTGACCATTACCGGTACGCCGAGGCTGAGCGCATCGTAATCAATGATGTTTAAATCGGCTTTTTGTCCCACAGCAATACGCCCGCGATCTGAAAGACCGAGATAGTCGGCGCCATCTGCAGTCAACATCTGAACAGCGCGGGGCAGGGCGATGCCCGGCTTTCCGCGATTGAGACGGTCCCGCGTCCAGTGTGCCAGCAGATAAGTCGGGAAACTCGCGTCGCAGATCGTCCCGACATGCGCCCCGCCATCGGATAAACCGGGCAGGGCCTTTGGATGACGCATCATAGTCAGGACATTATCATAATTCATATTGGTGTAATTATAGACCGGAAAATAGAACAAGGCGTGACCGTCATCTTCCAGTAACAGATCATAAGCCATTTCCCAAACGCTCACACCCGCGTCCCACGCGAGGCCCGCAATGGACGCTTCGGAGGACGGTTCGTAATCCACCGACCCTTCATGGCGGTTCATCGGGAAGACCTTCTCGGAGAGCTGGGGGAAGGTCGCGATCATCATATCGACGAGAGGCGGGACGGGGCTGTCATCGCCGGAGAGTGTGATTGGTTTTTCAGACAAAAGCTTGGCTTTGAACGCTGGGTCGGAGAGAATTTCGACACGCTCAGCCAAGGGCAAAAACGCAATGCTCAGATAGCTGGGAAAGGCCATGATGGGGTGGAAGGTGCAGTTTAATCCGTTGATCGCGCCAATGGCACGCGGCGCAACTTGGAAGGAAATATCCAATCCGTCGGCGTTGAGGTCTTCGGTGCGGCTGATAATATTTTTCCAATCATCAGGGGCAAAGTCCCGCTCCATGAGGCTCATTGATCCGGGGCGGCCTTTGCCCGCACGGAAAAAGGCTTCCATTAACGCAAATTCAGTGTCGAAAGTTTCGCCGGGACGGACCATGTCGAAATCATTGACGGCTTGCAAAACGCCGTGACCGGAGTCGGCGACGGCACGGGCAAGGCCTTCGAGCTCATCTTTTCCGGCTTCGGAAGCCGGGGTCCATCCGCCATCGCTGGATTTATGGAAATCGCTGCGGCCCGTAGAAATGCCAATCGCCCCGGCCTCCATCGCCTCTTTGACGAGAGTTTCCATGACCGCGATATCCGCATCATTTGCAGGTTGATTAAAGACAGCGCGGTCACCCATGGCGAAGACGCGTAGCGGATCATGCGGCACCATGGCGGCGATATCGATGGTGCGGGGTTTGGCATCCAGCGCGTCCAGATATTCAGGGAAACTCTCCCACTGCCAATCCAAACCTTCATGTAAAGCTGTGCCCGGAATGTCCTCAACACCTTCCATCAGGCGGATGAGTTTGTCGCGATCCTCCGCACGGCAAGGCGCAAAGCCGACACCGCAATTCCCCATGACTGCCGTGGTGACGCCGTGATTGACGCTGGGTTGCAGCGTATCATCCCAACTGACTTGACCGTCATAATGTGTGTGCAGATCAATAAAGCCGGGCGTGACGATATGGTCTCTGGCGTCTATCGTCTCGCTAGCTTCGCCTAGATTTGTGCCAAGCCCCGAAATGCGGCCATCCTTAATCGCGATGTCGAGGCTTTGGCTTTCGCCGCCGGAGCCGTCAAAAACTGTTCCGTTCTTAATGAGTAGATCGTGCATCTTTCCATCTCCAAAAAAGGGCGAGGCCGCTTCCGGCTATTAGATGCCAGACGCCCCATAATCCTGCAACCGCTCCCGCGCCGCCAACCCCGCCTAATTGGGTCAGCAGAATGACTATGCCGAGGCCGGAGTTTTGGATACCGACTTCGATGGTTAGCGCGCGGCGACTGGCCGTGTCAGCTTTAATCGCGCGAGCTGCCAGATTGCCTAGTGCGAAGGCGAGAATGTTATGGGGTATAACTATGAAGTAAAGCCCGATGCCCAATACAATGAAGATCGGAAACAGCCGCACGCTGGCAATCAAGATTATCGCGAGCAGGGCCAAGCCTGATAGAATCGCCAGCGGCGTTTGTATGCGTTTAGCGATACGCGAGAGAAAATGCCGAAACACCATGCCGAGCAAAAGCGGCAAGGCCAGAATTACCAAGGTTTGGACGAGGAAGTTGGCAACGTCGATATTAATTTCCGTGAGCAGCGCCCGCGTTGGCGGATAGAGGCCGCTCCAAAATAAAATTGAAAACGGCGTTATGAAAGCAGCGAAAACCGAGGATGTTGCGGTCAAACTGACCGATAGCGCCGTGTTCGCGCGGGCGAACAGCGCAATTAAATTTGATGTGTTGCCCCCGGGGCAACAGGCAATCAAAATCATGCCGAGCGCTATGCTAGGGTGTGGATTGATCACAAAGCACATGAAAAGCGTAATTAAGGGCAGGCCAATGATTTGGGCGATGATGCCTGTAAAATAGAGCTTGGGCTGCGTCTTGAAAAAGCTAAAGCTCGACGGACTGAGCCCTAACGCCACAGCAAACATCATGGCCGCCAAGACAATCGCCATTCCGATTTCAGAGCTGGTGCCCAACTCAAGTTGGAAATTGTCTAGGGCTTCCGAGTTCATGGGGTGTTATACTTTTTCCCATCCAGCATCACGCCTTCAATCGGAATAGCGCCCCAACTTTCGCCGGGGAGGTCCATCGGGTTCGCACCCAATATCGTAAAGTTCGCACGTTTACCGACTGTGATAGAGCCAATCTCCTTCTCCAGACCTAATGACCAAGCCGCTTCAATCGTCACGGCCCGCAAGGCCTGTTCCGCGTTTAACCGTTCGCTCGGCGTGCTAACGCCGCCCTCCCGCGTCGCGCGGGTCATGTGCCGCCCGGCGGCCAATAGCGGCATTGGCGGGGCCAAGGGTGCGTCCGAATGGACGGTCACATGTAGTCCGGCTTTAAAAGCTGACGCCAGCGGAGTGATGAAGTCGGCCTTTTCCGCGATGACGGGTTTATAGTCCTCACCCATAAAATTCACATAATGCGAGGCGGCGGAGATGCCGATGCCGAGCGCGGCGGCTTTTTGCATTTGGGTGGGGGTGATGAGGCCTGCATGTTCAATAATCAGCCGCTGTCCATCCTTGCCCGCATTTTGTTTCGAGAACGCAGATAGAGTTGAGTTTTGCGCTTCGTCGCCATTCGAATGAATATGAATGTCCAGACCCTTGTCCCAATAGGTCGACATTAGGGCGGGGAGGTCTTCGGGCTCTGTTACCCACAGTCCATCCGTGCCTTTTGACTGACCCGACAAATATCCCGGGGCTGCCAATTTCATTGTCTGCGAATAGAACGCTGCATCAGTGAAGAGCTTGACTTGCGGTAAAACTTGCGGGTTATCGGCAGACAGCTCGGCAATTTTTGCGGCGCTGTCGTCGCCGAATTCCCGTGCAAAGGCTCTGTGTTCCGGCACAAGGTATAGAGCGTAAGAGTCAGTTTTATCGTAATGAGTTGCAAGCACTGTGTTCTCGAACTCTCGTCCGAAAAGCCCATATCCCATTTCCGCAACAGCCGTGACGCCGCCCTCCGCCAAGAGTTTCTCGAAGCCGTTAAACCCTTTTTCGATGTGCGCGGGGTTTAGGAGGTAAGGGGCCAGCTTCGGAAGGAGGGGCGCAACAGCGTCTTCGAAAATCCGGCCTGTCAATTCTCCGCTCTCGTCCAGAGCCACGCCTTCATATGTGTCGTGCATCTCAGGACTTATCGCAAACAAGTCGAGTGCCGCCGAATTCATGTAAAAATCATGACCCGAATAATGCCAGATAATGATGGGCCGTGTTTCGGATATGGTGTCCAAATCAGATTTGTCGATGTCGCCTTGGACAAGGTTGTGATAACCGTAGAGAATGAGCGGACTGCTATCTATTTTACTTGAGCTAAATTCCGCAATACTCTGAAGTAAAACAGGTTTTGAAGTTATACCTTCGACCAACCCGTCAGGATGCGGCATATCCCAAGGTGGTATCCAATCAAGGCCATACATCATGGAACCGAGGGTCATATGAACATGCGGATCGATTAGGCCAGGTACGAGAATGGAGGTCTGATATTGATCATCCCGTGCGGCGTGAGGGAATTGTTTTTCTAAATCGACAGTCTTGCCTACGCCAATAATCTTGCCTTCGAGAACGGCAACAGCCTCAGCAGTTGGGTTTGACGGGTCGACGGTGATGACGCCCGCGGTGGAATATATTTTTATAGTCTCTGGTTCGGCTTCGGGCGCAGAACAGGCTGTAAGCAAAAGGGCGGTTGAGACAGCACGTAAGAATTTCATATGCCCTGCCTAGCTTGACTTTACACCAATCTCCAAACACTTACCGCCCTGTCAGGGAGCTGGACGGTCGCGAATGCTTGCATTCGAGGAAAGTCCGGGCTCCAGCGCGTACAGGATGCCGGGTAACGCCCGGCCAATGTAAATTGAGGGAAAGTGCCACAGAGAGAAGACTACTCTTGTTGTTTTGCCTGCAAATCAACGGAGAAAAGCTGAAAGGGTGCGGTAAGAGCGCACCGGGCGTCTGGCAACAGGGGCCGCAAGGTAAACCCCATCCGGAGCAAAACCAAATAGGGACAGTATTGTGGGTCGCGCCATCGCTGTCCGGGTTGGTTGCATGAGGCATGTTGCAAAACATGTCCTAGATGAATGATCGTCACCCATTTATGGGGACAGAACCCGGCTTACAGGCTCCCTGACACCTCTCATTTTTGAAAAATCAGCTATCTGCTGCAATATCCTACGCGAACGCATCATGGTTAACCACAGCTTAACTGCCTGAAACCTATAAGAAAGCTGAGTTTATCCACATTATACACAGGATGTGTGTGGGACAGAATAAGGTGAGCGTTTACAGTCGAATGGCATTGTTTCCCATTAAATCCCATACTAACCCATATGTGTCGCGAGCGTGGGGCTTTGCGGTGCTTAAGGGTGATCAGCTGAATGTTTCTGTCCAGCGTAACAAACAATCTCGACTCGAAGGGCCGGATTTCCGTGCCCGCTAATTTTCGCACGCAATGCGCAGCGTCCGGTTTTGAGGGCGTTGTGCTCTGGCCTAGCCTTGACGGCGCTTATCTGGAGGGCGGCGATCTATCCGTCCTGAGCCACTACCAAGACATGCTAGACCGCATGGATATGTATGATGAGGGGCGCGAGGCTCTGGAGCTTGTGATTTTTGGTGAAAGTGAAAAACTCGGCTTTGACTCCACAGGGCGGATTAGCTTGCCGGCGAAATTTCGCGACCATGCCGCATTGTCCGGCAAGATCACCTTCGTGGGGCGCGGCCGTAAATTCGAAGTTTGGAACGAAGCTTCGCATGAGGCGCGCCGAATTGAGTTGCGAGAAAAGGCATTGGCCAATCGCCACCGGATGAAACCGGCATGAGGCATTATCCCGTGATGTTGCCGGAAGTCTTGAGCGCGCTTGCAATGCAGGCGGGAGAGACGTGCGTGGACGGAACCTTTGGGAATGGCGGCTATAGCGAGGCACTGTTAGGCTCTGCGGACTGTTCCGTTATCGGGCTGGACCGCGACCCCAATGTTATACCTCGTGCCGAAGGGTTGGCGGGTGAGTGGGGCGATAAGTTTAGATTAATCCAAACGCCATTTTCAAAAATGGATGAGTTGGGACTTGATCCGGTTGACGCGGTGGTCCTCGATATTGGCGTATCTTCCATGCAGCTCGATCAAGCTGAGCGCGGGTTTTCTTTCATGCGCGCCGGGCCGCTGGACATGCGGATGGAGCAAGGCGGCGGTCCGACGGCGCGCGATGCTGTGCTTCACCTGTCCGCAGATGAGCTAACTCGCGTATTTCAGGTTTACGGCGAGGAGAAGCGCGCGCGCCATGTCGCGAACTGCATTTTATCCGCGCGGGAGCAGGGCGATATTGCGACAACATCAGATCTTGCGGATGTGCTTGAAAAAGCGCTCGGTCGGCGCGGGAAAACTCATCCTGCAACCCGTGTGTTTCAAGCGCTGCGAATTTTCGTTAATGATGAGCTTGGCGAGCTCTATAAGGGACTTTGTGCCGCAGAGCGTTTACTGAAGCCGGGCGGACGGTTGGTGGTTGTGACGTTTCATTCTCTGGAAGACCGCATCGTAAAAAGTTTTTTCCGTCGTCGTGCGGGTGAGGTTCAAGGCGGGTCGCGCTATGCGCCGGAGATCAAAAACACAGGTCCGGCCGCGAGTTTTAATTTGCCGCAGCGTAGCGTGACGAAGCCTTCGAAAGCCGAAGTCGGAGACAATGCGCGCTCACGTTCGGCGAAATTGCGGGCAGCAATTCGAACCGGGGCTGCGGCCTTTGATGCCGATGATCGTCTTCTCCCTGACGTGATTTCATTAGCGGAATTGGAGGCCCGGTTATGAGTCTGTCCTATTCCGGTCCGGCGCGCGCGGCTCGGCGCATGTCTTGGTTTTTACTGTTCCTTATCGGCGTGGCGCTGACTGTCACTCTGTATTTTGTGAAAACTCATGCGCAATCTGCAAAGCGCGATGTTAGAGAATTGTCGAAAGCCGTTTCGGCGGAAGAGGCGGCTATTCGCGTGCTCCGCGCTGAGTTGGCTTATTTGGAAAGTCCAACCCGCTTGTCGGAATTGAATGAGGCGCACTTGAAGCTAACGCCTATTTTACCGGAGCATGAAGGTCTAGCGCTGGACATCGAAGTCTTATTTCCGTTGAAGGCGGAGGAAGGTAAGTGACCGTGTCTCACACTTTCCAAGATCAAAGCATGCTCACTTTGGCGGACGAAGAATATCGCACGGTCGCGGAGGGGCGCATCCGTATTCGGATTGGCGTCGTCGCATTTATCTTTATGTTGTTAATCGCCATAGTACGCTTGGCTGAAATTTCGCTTTTCTCATCGGACGATCATCAGCGAAATTTGCCACAAGCGCTAAAAATAACTCGCGCTGATTTGACGGACCGTAATGGCGAATTATTGGCGACGACGTTGGAGACCTTCTCTCTCTACGCTGAGCCGCGAAGAGTTTGGAACCCTAACGGGACGGCGCGTGAGCTGGTCAGGCTGCGTCCGCATTTGAGCCGTGAAAAACTGCATAAGAAACTCGAAACAGATCGCAGCTTTGTTTGGTTAGAGCGAGGGCTCACGCCGAAAGAGCGGCAGGCGGTTTTTGATTTGGGTCTTCCCGGGCTAGCTTTCCGCAAGGAGCCAAAGCGGGTCTATCCGCGCGAGAACCTGGCCTCCCATATGGTCGGGTTTACCAATGTTGATATGCGCGGCGTTGCGGGGGCGGAGCGGGCGTTTGATAAGGATTTAACGACTGACAACGCGCCCTCTATTTCACTATCTATGGATTTAAGGGTGCAGTTCGCCTTGACGGATGAGCTCGCGAAGGCGCGTAAAAAGTTTGATGCGTTGGACGCGAATGGCGTCGTGATGGATATTCGCACGGGTGAAATTATTGCCATGGCGTCTGTCCCCAATTTCAATCCGAACCAGCCTGACACAACATCGCCTGAAACTCTCTTCAATCATGCCGCAATGTCGACTTACGACTTAGGCAGTGTGTTTAAGCCGCTGACCATGGCGATGGCTTTGGAAGATGGTGTGGCCAATCAGACGGAGTTGTTTCAAGTGCAAAAGCCTTACAAAGTTCGCAATAAATTTATCCGCGACGATCACCCGTCGGATGTTCCGCTCAATATGATAGGCGTTTTGGGCGAGAGTTCGAACCGCGGCACAGCAATGATCGCGCAGCGCATTGGTGCAGAGCGTCAGCAGCATCATCTGCGAGGTCTCGGGCTATTAACCCGCGTTGACTATGAATTATTAGAGAGCGCAAAGCCCCAAGTGCAAAAGCGCTGGGGCGAAATGGCGACGGTGACTGTCTCTTATGGGCATGGATTATCTGTCACGCCTTTGGCTCTCACGGCAGCGATAGGCGGAATGCTGAATGACGGCGTTTATGTAACGCCGACCGTGCGGAAGCATTCTGTCGCATCACCTGCAGTCGGACGCCGTGTTTTCCGCTCCGAAGTCTCGCAAGACATGGTGGATATGATGCGCTTTGTTGTGACGGATGGC